>Ga0056128_1001190_pt1 | contig 28088 bp, 15 predicted proteins | sample WorMetLIZISLAND2_FD_71113 | JGI IMG/M metagenome (GOLD analysis project Ga0056128, IMG submission 71113) | Marine gutless worms symbiont microbial communities from Max Planck institute for Marine Microbiology, Germany - Olavius geniculatus... ... | reverse complement strand
TAGCGCCCTCGTTCGGGGTGACCCCCTTCGAATTTATGGAAAAGCTTTACGGTTCCTGAAACTAGAGTCTTCCGGGCAGCCAATGGTGAAGATTTGGAGATCCTAGCTTGGACCGTTTTTACTGATCCACCAGTGTGACAGACGGACGAACAGACAGATGGACAGAATTGTGATGGCTAAGACGCGCTGAAAGCAGTAGCTGCTTTCGCGCGTAAAAAAATTAATTTTTCTGGACTTTGTTTTTTGGCAATTAGGAAACGCAATGGCTAATTTGGCACTGCCTATCGGATTCATTTATAGGACAATATGCACAAAACTGATGTTTATTTTTTCATAAAACAAACTCAGTTTAATTTAACATTATTAATATCTGTGTTTGCACCATAAACATATCAGAGTTGTTGAAATTGGCAAACATAATTTACACAAAAAATTTTGTTTGGGTCTAATTTCTGAAATTAGCGGCCCAGTTCGGCCAAACCGTTCGAACGTGCCTAAGGCCAGTTCTGATCGAGATAAAGATAAATCATGACGTAGTAGAGGTGAATCTGGCTTGCAGTGAAAACTGGTGTCCATCTGAGGAGAAAAAATATGCTAATTGTTGCCTATTGGTGGTGGTCTGGCTTAGTTGGTAACGTCATTGGTGTCGTTAACGAAGTTGAACAACGCTGGGCTTGGTTTGCACTGGGATGGGTGATCGTCAGCAGGTGGGTAAACAATTTTGGTATGTAACCAGCATCCGAGGTCAACTCAGAAGGCATTGAGTACCAGTGAAAGCTGGGATGTAAACAGGCACACAGTGCGATGCACTAGTTCCGAATCCACGTGGTGTCTGGCGGCATGCTACGGAAATGGAGATCAGTGCCGCCCTATGTGCCTTATGTTTTGCGTTAAATCACAAGGGAGAGGTGAACCAGGCTCGCAGTGTAAGCTGGTGTCTGGCTGAGGCTAAATTATTTTAATATTGTTGTCCACTGCCATTGTTGGTTGATGTGTATTGCAGAATTTGGCGGGTTTGGTTCAGTGTCAGGGAACTGTGGATCGGCATTCTAGCCACCAAGGGATGGCTAGGCTGAGTTGTATTGTGTGTTATATGTGTATGTACGCGCAGAATTTGGTGGGTTTGGCTCGGTGTCGGGAAAGATCGAGATCGAGATAAAGATAAATCACGAGGGCGAGGTGAACAGAGCGCGCTATATGCCGCAGAACCCTTGCGTGATTGCGACCAAGACGCCGTCAAGCGACGTCCTTGTATTTGATTACACCAAGCATCCCTCGAAGCCAGGTTAGTTATAGGGATTACCTTACCTTACCTCCGGGGTGGACAGGCTCTTACAACCTGCCCAGCGCTGAGGTCGTATCAGCTCGGCCCAATACGCATCCCCGAATTTACATTGTAACACAAAGTTACAGGTAGCGGCCATAAAGCTGTAACGGCTGTGAAGCCTTAAATAGACGGCTGTAAAGCCGTAAGTAAACGGCTATAAAGCCGTAGTTGGCTGTGAAGCCGAAACCAGCACAAGAGCACTGGTATTGTGTAGCAATCTGCCTACACAAATTTGGTCAATGCTTGTTTATATTTATTCATTTCATTTAATGACAAAGCTCTGCAGCCACTAACATACCACAATAAAATAACAGTATACATCAATGAATGTCACTGATAACACAATACAACAATAGGTGTACTAGAAAAAATAAACTTTGCAATAACTAACCGAGAATGTGGAAGTAATAGTTGCTCCTCGCCTCCAGATTTTAGAAATCTTTCGGGTCATCGGTGCTGAGCCCCACCACCACGGCAAGGTGGCTGACCTCGGTGGGGAGTTGTAGGGATTATATTGTGGCGAAAAATCCATCGATTACCATAGCAATTTGCATCACGATATCATGAGATCGGAGACCAAGCCGGAAGGCAAGTGGGAGCGAAGGAAGTCCCTGGTGGAGGTCGGAGATGAGATGATGGTTGCTTTGATAGTTCGTGCCACAACATGACAGTGACAGGAAGGGAGGGCATGGTGAGAAGGGAACAGCAAATTAAAAGTTAAATTAATTTCTGCACAGTCTGCATTGACGTTATGTCTGGTGACTCTGGTCTGGTGCTGAAGTGCAGCCAGGTAGGTAAAAAGGTAAAGGGAGCCATGCCCCAGCTGGTCTGTTTTCACAGCTGAGCCCGTAGGTGGATAAACCACTTGAGTCCGTGACGCATGGCCAGTGCGACGCCAGACCTACGGTTACCTTCCCAGCCTCAGGGCATCACCGCCCTTTGACCACCGGTACCAAATTATACTGCTTGGTGACAGAGGCACACACGTGTGAACAACCTGCCCAAGGTCGTTGCCTAAGGCAGGTGGGCTGAGATTTAACAGCAGCAGTAGCAGCGTGAAAGAGACGCTCAGCAGCATGCTGGCGGTTTAGATGCTGTCCGCCGTTGCAACAAATTGCACAGTGATTGGGCGAGGGGTGGAGTGAACGACCAATCAGCACGTTGATGAGAAAAACTGGATGCAGTTTATTGGCAGCTCTAGGATGGTGCAGTCTGTCTCACGATGCATGATTGGTGGGCGATCCGTACCGTGATATCAGCTTATTGATATAATCCCCAGTTAGTTCTCATTTTCATAGTTTTACCTTGGGCTCACCCTTGAACAGTTAGCCTGAGCCTTTGTGTGCTTGTCTTTGACGGAACATCCTTAAAGCCAGGTTGAGCTAGCAGTTACAGTGAGGCCAAACTCCCAAAACAAACACCAACGCCGTAGCCATGTGGCGGACGCCCAGCGCTCGCCATTTGACTGAATTATCAAAGACAGTTTCCGTGTTTTTCAACGAGACACCATGTTGTCATATTCGGAGCAGAGTTGAACTGAGCTAAATCTTTCGTGTTGCTGGTATAAGTTTGCTGTGGTAATCGCAGTTTTGTTCTCCCAGTTTTGTTACGGTGTGAACACTGCTTGTAGATTCAAATGGCGAATGTCGTCCTGACCTCAGGTTGAAAGGACATCAGAAAGAAGGGTAACTATCTCTATCAACATTTCTGATGTACTCTTCTTTCTTTTTAGTGCTTTGACTATCCATTTAAACTCGCCACTTCAACTTATAAGACACTGCACACAGGCCGTCCACCTTACCTTACTCATCTTCTGCAATATCATAAATCCTCAGTGTCCACGCGCTCTTCTACCAGTCAGTTACTTGCAATTCCACGGCATAACTTATCCTTTGGTTCTTGTTCCTTTCGTGTCTCTGCTCCGAGAATTTGGAACTCCTTAACTTCTCAAATTCGTCAGTGTCAAACCTTGGCTACCTTTAGACGTCACTTAAAGACCCACTACTTTCAGTCAGTTTTTTCTGCCATAGTAGCCTCTAAGGATGATATCAACTTTTGATTAATTGATAGTTGAACAACTTGTTTGGCGTTCATACACTGTGTCTCAAAAAACATCCTCAACATTTTTGATTGTAACTTCAAGAATAATTATCAGATTCTAATAATTTCTGGTGTGAATATTCCTGCCACAACTCGCCATCAAATGAACGTTCAGCTTCCCACTTCACCTAGTGTTTGCTTTTGCACTACCAAGGGAATGTTGGGGGCCAAAGATCTAGATAGATAGAATTTTTTGAAGTTTTTCATTCATTTCAACACATGATTTGCTTGGTCGGTTTTCCCCAGGTAGTGCAAGAACAGAAGTTGGGTGAGGTGGGAACTTAAACAATCATTCAATAGCCAGTGGTGTCAGAAATATTTCTGCCAAAAATTATTACAATCTGCTAATCTTTATTCAAGTTACGATCGATAATGTCGGGGATGTTTTTCTCAGGTTGTCTGTTTCGCTTGATCTGCTTTCCCTAGGTAGTGCAGAAGCATACATTGGGTGAGGTGCGAAACTGAATGGACATTTGATAGCAAGTTGTATCATGAATGTTTGTATCAAAAATTATCGAAATCTGACAACTGGTTTTCAAGTTACAGTTGAAAATGTCGGGGATGTTTTTTGGGGGACACAGTGTATTTCATTGGTTATGCTTTCCCCAGGTAGTGCACAAACAGACTTTGAGTGAGGTGGGCAATTGAACATGCATTTAATGGCAAATTGTCTCGGGAATATTTATACCAAAAATTATTATAGTCTGATATAGTCTGATAATTTCTTTTCAAGTTACAATCGAAAATGTTCGGGATGTTTTTTTTGAGACACCCTTGGTAGGGTAACAGTTAGGATGCTCACTTTGCACTCACGGGGTCATTAGTTTGGCTTCCAGTTGGGTTGCTATCAAGTGGTCACTGCTTGGATGGGTGTAAACCGTCTCGGTATACGACCAACCACGAAGGTCAACTCAGCCTGGCCATCCCTTCTTGGGTAAGTGCAGTGTACGGTATGTGTATCCTCATATATCTTAAACAGGCACACTGCACGATGCACTAGCCCCATATTGGTAGTCTTGCAGTGTAAGCTGGTGTTTGGCTGAGGGCTAAGGAAATGGAGATCAGTGTCACCTTGTGGGACCTTATCGCTCGGGAATGACTTTAGGTTACTTTTCGCTTGTACTGGTGTTGAAAATATATGTGACATTTTGTTTGTGTGTGTGTGTAAGATATGGTCTGTCGTGGAATCCTAACATGAATGGACATTTGCTGAGTGCATCAGATGATCACGTATGGCTTATTAATTATTAATTATTATTATTAATGCATCGTTTAATTGTCAGCAGTGATTAGTGACTGCAGTCACAGGGTTGAGATAAATCCCAGGATAAGTGTTTAAGAAATCTGTTAGTAAGTAAATGAGTTAGTAAATGGAATATTTAGAGTGCACAATGTCCAGCAGGTTTACAGCTGACCTAGCAGCCTATCCAAGCGGCCGAATCTGAGGCAGTTGGCTGAGCCGCTAGGGGAAGCAGTAGGCCTGCTCGAAGCAGTGAGTTTTGAAGAGGCGACGGAAATTGTGTGCAGAGGTAGACCTGTGATTGTAATTCCGTGATCCTGTTTTCTGTATTAGGCTTACAGTTGGTCATTATTTGGTATTTCTATAGTACCCCTGGAGGGGTAGTTTTACTAGATTTATTTCATGCATCGGATGCACAATAGGAAAAATAAGTAAGCCGTTAGGAACGGTGTAGTGACTGTGACTGATGAATTACAGTTCACAGCAAGGTCTTTGCATGTGCAAAATATTTCATTCAATGGCTACAGTTGTTATCTTTATATTTTATCATGTGTAACAGTCGAAAAGTATCATTTAACAAATTTTCCGTACAGTATGTAATCCTGAAGTTTTCGGATTGGGATGCTGCTAATCCCGGGATTCAGAGGCGGTGAAAACAGCTGGGATCCTTGGTAGAGTGGCCACATACCCGGAGTAACGAATTACTCTGAAATTTCTCTGAACATTGAAAAATCAAGTCATTCTCAGGGAATTCTGTGCAAGCTCGCGGAAAAATTGTAAGAAAGACAACGTTGTTACCGTGTGTGGTTTCCGGGGCGTAAAAGTGCCCTAAAGTACATTTGCGGCTGGGGGGACTCTGCCTCAAACCCCACTCGGGGAGCTTATGATGCTTCCCCAGATTGTCATTGTTACAATTATTTTTTGCTCTGGAAAAGCCCTCCCTAAACATCAGGGAATTTTGTTCTCCTACTTTGTGGACGTGGTAGGTGGAGTGGCGTAGCGATAAGTAACACTTGTGTTCGATCATCGAATTTGCTCTACATTGCGTCGGATTAGTACTGCGATGGGTGACTGCCTGCGGGCAGGTAAACCATCTTGGTATGTAATCAGCTGCCTCTGAGGTCAACTCAGCCTTCCATCCCTCCAGGGTAGGTAAATTGAGTACCGGCCTATCTGGTTGTGTTGGGTTAACCCTTTCACTACAAGCCATAACTGCACCTGCGGCCTCATGCAAAATGTGTATTTAAATCGCCTAGAAATGCTCGAGTTTATGATTGCAAATTCTACTTAATGTTGGTATTCACAACTATATGAGTCAAACAGTATATTTATTTGCAAAGCCATGTTTGGACTCTTTCAGCTATTAGTAGTAGCAGCCTGTATGCTTAGTAGTAGTAGTAGTAGTATCCTGCAGTAGCAGTATCCAGCAGTAATAATAGTGGTAGCAGTATACTATAGTAGTAGTTTACTATTAGTAGTAGTAGTAGTTAGTAGCTAGTAGTGGCTAGCATTATAGTATTGGGCCACTGTCCACTACTATAAGTCCGGCCACTACTACTGCTATCGTAATACTACAGAGTGGGCCATAAAAAACCATCCCCTGTATTATTCTGCTTAAAATGCTACTGCATTTGTTTATATGGACAAAATGATGCACCATATATAAATTGCTAGTCTGTTCTGCACATATTGATGTCAAAACCTAATGAGTATGTCAAAATGTTATTAGTCCACCCGAAAGCGATAGCTTGCGGAGCGGACTTAAGTTTTAGCCCAGATGTTTTTAGTCCGCCCGAAAACGGCGAATATCTCCGATACGGATGAAGATATTCAAAATCGGATAGTCATTCCGCCCAGATGTTTTTTTTCCGAGCGCGAGATCTCAGAGATGCGTGGATTGACCGGCTTGAAATTTTGCATGATGGTCAGTACTAGGCCGAATTTTGTAATGCCGGTCCAAAATTTTGGGGGGCGCACCCCAAAAAAATTTGGGGGGCGAAAAACATGCAAAATTTTGCTCGATTTCGGATGACTTCGAAGTTCGGCGGCGAATATCTCCAAAACGGATGAAGATATTCAAAATCGGATAGTCATTCCGTCTACCGCGATTCCTCCTGCGTTAGGCGTAACAAGTCCGGTGATGTTTGATCCAGTGACCTTAGAGATCTCGATGTTGAATCGTACCCACCCAAAGTGCATTTTTCGGAAGACCATAATTTCGGCCCCTGGAGGGTGCTGCGCCCCCAAATTTTTACATGAGCTAGAGAATGACCAAGTCTTACTAGCGCACCCCCCACCGGGGACGGGGGCCCCTTACAATTTTTTTCAAAGGGGGGTCAAAAATTGGCTTAAAATGCAATAAAGGAGTGCTTATAACTTCGGAGTTAGGGGGTGTAGCCCGACGAAACTTTGGAACTTGACGCGGCTCTAGGTGGGGGTGTTAACACAAGTACAACTTTTGGGGGCACCACCCCCCTTAAAATGTGGGAAAGCAAAAAACGTTAAAAAATCGGTGCGATTTACGACAACTTTCGAGTTTGAGCGCAATTATCTCTGGAACCGATGAAGATAGCGACAAAATCTAAAAGGCGTTGATGAGTACGATTTTTTCGGCATTGAACAAAAAAATTTGGTGAAATTCTGTCCACTACAAACAAAGTTATAAGCGCTCATGTTGACCTACCCTAAGTCGACAATGCGCGTTTGGCGTATGCAAATGCATTTGAGTTCGGGCCACGTGACTTTGATGCCGAGGAAACTACCCCGCCCTAATTTTCCCCCAGTCGGACTTAGGGTGCTGGGCAGACTCACAATGGGCTTTGCCCCAAATTTCTAGTATTTATTTTTTTTCTCCACTCACGAAATCTCCAAGATGTGTGGGCCGACCAGCGTGAAATTTTGCACGGTGGTCAGTACTAGGCCCTATTTTATAATGCCGGTCCAAAATTTTGGGGGGCACACCCCAAAAAAATTTCAGGGGCCAAAAACATGCAAAATTTAGCTCGATTTCGCACGACTTCGAAGTTCGGCAGCGAATATCTTCGAAACGGATGAATATATTCAAAATCGGATTTTTATTCCGTCTACCGCGATTCCTACTGCATTAGGCAAAACAAGTCCGGTGAAGTTTGGTCCAGTGACCTTGGAGATCTCGATGTGAAATCATACCCACCCAAAGTGCATTTTTCGGAAGACCATATTTCGGCCCCTAGGGGGTGCTGCGCCCCCAAATTTTTACACGCGCTAGAGAATGACCAAGTCTTACTAGTGCACTTCCCACCGGGGACGGGGGCCCCCTTACAACTTTTTTTCAAAGGGGGGTCAAAAATTGGCTTAAAATGCAATAAAGGAGCGCTTATAACTTCGGAGTTAGGGGGTATAGGCTGACGAAACTTTGGCACTTGACATGTCTCTAGGTGGGGGTGTTAACGCAAGTACAACTTTTAGGGGCACCGCCCCCTTAAAATTTGGGAGGGCAAAAAACATGCAAAAATTGGTGCGATTTACAACAACTTTCGAGTTTGAGCGCAAATATCTCTGGAACCGATGAAGATAGCGACAAAATCTAAACAGCGTTGACGAGCACGATCTTTTGGGCGTTGAACAAAAAAATTTTTGTGAAATTCGGTCCACTACGAACAAAGTTATAAGCGCTTATGTTGACCTACCTAAGTCGACAATGCGCATTCGGCGTATACCAATGCATTTGAGTTCGGCCACGTGACTTTGATGTCGGGGAAATTTTACCCCTCCCTAATTTCCCCCAGTCGGACTTAGGGCGCCGGGCGGACTCACGTTGGGCTTTGCCCCAAATTTCTAGTTAACAAATAATACAGTAGAATCAAAGCACCCCAACTGTATTATATCACAATGGTGAAACACAAATGGAAACATGTGCTTGTGTATTATGTCTAAGTAAAACAGCCAAAACTTAATACAACAACAAGACAGTCAAGTAAACAACTGTTTAACATGCTCTCCGTGAACTTTAACTACAGTTTTCAATCTCGGTCGCCACTGGTCAATGGCTTTGTTGATCAGTTGTCGATCGAGTGGCCCAGTCACATTGTCTTTGAGATCCTCCAAACCCACAATCGAAACTCTGTACACATCTTACGGCACAGCACCCCAGACAGCATAATTGACGGGGTTTATGTCCGGACTGTTCGGCGGCCAGGCAGAAGGCTTGATGAAGTTGGGTACGTTCTGGTGCAGAAACTCGACCGCTGAAACTCCATCATTACACTGTTTTCTTCATTGTGTTTTTTGTAGAGTTGGGTTGTTTTTATTTATTTTGTCCCGTTACAAATGGTCGAACGTATTGCACAAAGTTTGCACGTTTTACTCAGAATTGATTATATTTCAGCATGCATTATTCACTTTAAATGTACATTATTCTGGGAAGACATAATTAGCTGACATGTAGGGGACGGTTTTTTATGGCCCAATCTGTACTTTTAGTATTAGTAGTTGTTGTAGTAGTCCTGGCGATGGTTAGTGGTAGTATTAGTTGGCTAGTATTGGTGATAATAATAGTAGCAGCCAATAATAGTGAGACAGGTATAATGGTGTATGCATTGAGCCTTCTTCTTTGCAGTTTCTGTATCGCTTGAAAAGCCATCCAGATACCTGACCTCTGTTTAGTCTGGTCGAACTCAAACTCACTATTCTCAAACATTTTTACATCTTCTACGATAAACAGTCATTTTAGTCAGAATTCTACTACTGTGTGTAACTATTTTGTCTACTTTTACTGCTCTGTTCGTAGCCTCAGTGCATACATGCTAGAAAGTCAGCTGTTGCTTCCACTAAAAAATAATTACCAATGGTGGCGACACCTGGTGAATTACATGTGAAGTAATTGCACTTATCTGCCAGCGTGATAGTGCCATTTACCGGCCATTGTAGTACTGTGTGGGTCGTAAGAGCAGTTAGGAAGTACGTGGCTCCCACGTAGCTCGTCCCGAAAGGGTTACTGTGGGGTGCATTCACCTGCGGGTGACAGGTAACACATTGTGATCCCATATGGCGGGTGATGCTCTATAGCTTCTGAGATGGGTTTTCTATAAATACTGCACTCTTAATTCTTAACCCCTGGGGCGGTATGCATAACAACGTTGTAGGTTAGTTTGGACGTAAGGCCTACGTCGCGACTAACTACTTCCAAACTAGAAAGTTGCATTTGACAGCATGCAAAACGCTGTCGTAGCGAGCGATTCTAGTCACGACTTAGTTGACGTCTGGTAAGTTTGACTCTGGAATTTCCTGGCTAAACGCACTCCGCCTCGGCCGGCCTGCAGCTAAAAATAGATATTGTCGTCTGCTGCAGTCTTGGGCGTGCTCGAACCTAGTTACAGTTCCATGGGCTAAGTAAGAATGCGCGATGCGAATAAATGAAAATTATTGAACGCTAAAAGTTTTATTCAGCAACTTTTAATACTGCAGTTAGTTTCAATAGTGTAGTTGATTTACCAGAAGTCCTTTACGACGCATGACGTGATTGCAGATTCTCCTTAGCGACGTTAGTTTACATTGACAACGACCAAATAAATATTTACGACAGTTCGCTGGGGCGACTAGAGTTAGTTCGGACGTAGGCGTCTGACTAGTGCTACTTCGTCGTTATGCATACTGACTTAGCGCTACGTCTGACGTAAATCGATTTTAGTTTGGAAGTAAAGTTACGACGTTGTTATGCATACGGCCCCTGGTGTCAGGTGTGTGTTCCTGTGGGTGCTGTCTGTAGACGATATGCTTGTGGGATATAAACACGACGCCGAAGGAGGGCAGAGTTATCAACGCTATGACAGTGTTCACCGGTCACACGTCCGTCGTAGAGGTAATGTTGGCTTGCTAGTGTATGTTGGACTTGTGATCATGAGGTTGTGGGTTCAACTCCTGGTTGGGTTGCTGTTAAGTTACTTATTACTTGAATGGGTGACATGTAAAATATCTCGGTATATAATCAGTACCAAAAATACTCAAGTTTTCGATCCCTCTGTCTGGGGTGGATTAATCGAGTACTGGTGTTGCTGGCTAGGGTTATGCTGTTGGGTGGTAGGCATGTGATTTCATATGGCAGGTGACTAGAGCAGAGCTGTCAGATTAATGCATTAATTAACGCATTTATGTGTTAATAAATTAGCACACATTAAAAAAATTAATGCGTGTTTATGTTAATTTACTAAATTCCGTAAAGCAAAGGTTCCAATATTTTGTTAAACTGTGATTATTTGACAATCGATTGAATTCAAGAACTAAACTGTAGTTGCCATTTCATTACTACTGTAAATAAATAATTATTCCGATGACAGGCTAATAGATTTCTATGCTAGCTGTGACGGCAGTTATTGTTGATTATACGTTTAAAATGTGTTTTTAACTTCCTATATTCTACACTCGGGCCCCCCAAATGTCGCGGGGCCCGGGGTAACTTACCCCTACTCTCCCTCTCAACAGGCCTGGGTGCGTTAATAATGCGTTTAAAAAATTAACGCAGTGCGTTACTGCATTAAAAAATTAACTCTTTGACAGCTCTACATTTGACATTTCTCAGCTCTGAGATAAGTTTCCGATACAAACGTATGTTCATAAAGTCTTTTAAAAGACATACTTACTCATTTTCCAGAGACAACAGTGACGTATTTGGTAACACATTTATAAATTGAATTTGTTGTCGTAAATGGCCAAGCTATGACTTCTGGATTTCACAAGATAATGTGGCAAGGTGAGGTGGGCAAAACTAGTCATTTACGTCAAATTTCTTTACGCTGTTGCATGCCAAAAATTATTAGAATTGGCCGGTGTTCCACAGAGGACTTGATTCAGAAATAAAAGTGGCGTGATACACGGTAGTGATGACTCAATGTATCGTAAATATCAATGTGACATTTTCGATATTTGCGTCCAAGGTCCAAGGTGTATCATTGAAAGAAATACGGATTTTTCAGTATATTGTGATATTTCTATATACCGTATCTAAATCTTTTTGAAACATTGAAAAAATATAAATGTTTGGCATAAAATAACACAATTTGAGGGCCATCCCAAAAGTTTCCGGCCTCGACGTATTAGACAATAATATTTTCTACAATTTATACATCAGTGAAACGTACATCCTTTACAAACTATAATGAGTCAGTTGCGGATATGATGTTGTTGTAATTTATGACGTCATATAGCTCTAAACCAAAACTATTTGGAGCGCTAACGCAAACAGCGTAGAATCAGGCTCACTGTTGCATGACATTTTTGTAGTCTGTAGCTAAGTGTACCAAAGTGGAGCCCCGTGCCATCTGATTTTGTGAAAGGTCTAACAAATACGTTTTTGAATTTCTCATTTGCATATGTGAATATGCAATAGCCTACATTTGCGCTAGCCGCAAATAACAGCATTTGAGTCAATTACGACTGCAAACAAAAGTGATTGGCATTCAAAAAGTTTTGAGCCTCAGTATGTTGGACCAAAAATTTTTATTATCTATATATCAGTAAAAGGTACCTACCTGGCGTATTCATTTGAGCAGATTGTGCAAATGACGTCATTGTAATTTATGACGGCATAGGGCATTAAGCTGAAACGATTTGGTGCGCTAGTGCAAGCAGCATTTGAATCAGGCTGATTGTTGCATGAAACTTTTTCAGTCTGTAGCTGGATTTACCAAAGTGGGGCTCTTTGCCATCTGATTTTACGAAAGCCCTGACATCTACGTTTATGAATTTCTCATTTGGGTCATTTCTCATTTGGGTCTGTGAATATACTATAGCCTAATCTGTGGTAGCCGTAAATCAAAGTACTTTAGGCAAAATACGACGCAATGCCAATATCTGATGGTACCAAAAAATTTTATTAAAAATTTAGCTGTTAATTATATCAGTTGTGTTAGTGAAAGGCCAACCAGAATTTGTAACTAGTTACATGGGCCCCTGATGGACAGGGGGTCGAGAGGGGCCCGGAAGCAAGCCCTGCATAATTTCCGCAAATTTCAGCACTGCAGTCCAGTTCAAAGTCTACAGTTACCCAGCTGGCTGTTCATGACTAGAGACTTTTACACCAAGACCACCCTGCATACAGCAACGACCTTACCCCCAGTGACTATTATCTGTTTTGAAATCTGATAATGATGGTGTCTGCTATCCATGATGATGAATGACTGAAGCCTTTATTATTGACGCTGGAAATCGCTTCTGTGTAATGCTCTGTGACGTCATAAATTACAACGACGTCATATCCGCAACAAACTCATTAGAGTTCGTAAAGGATTTATGTTTCACTGATGTATAGATTGTGGAAAATATTGTTGTCTAATATGTCGAGGCCGAAAACTTTTGGGATGACCCTCGTATATAAGTTTAGTTGCATGACACAATCGTTAGTACTTTCATCTTCATCCTTAGTTTTTAGTTGTAAACCTGATTTTCAGTAAACGTTCTTGTTGATCTCGCTTCGTATTGATATTGCAGTATTTTGTAAATATTGTATCGATATCATATAGATGTTGTATCGAAATTGAACGTGTGATGTTGAGTTGTGTAGATTGTAGCTGGTCTGTTGCAGGACGTATCATGGCATCTGCTTCATGAGTCTTTGTTCGGCTCAGTTTCTGACGACCAACGACTGATGATGTAAGCCTCATTGCCTCATTGCTTCTTGCTCACTGCTAACACTACAGCATGTAACGTAATTTCTGACGACCCTAAATTTCGAGGTCTGTTGTCCCGTCCTTTTGCCATCTCACTTTTATAGTTGAATTTGCCAGCATGTTCACGGGTCTTTCGGGTGGCAGGTGAATGAATACGTCAATTTATATAGTGCCCAATTAGAGAAGACCTCAAGAGCACTCACAGCCAAATAAATGAGTTTTGAGACACTTGAAGGTGATCAAACTAGCTTGAAGGTGATTCGCTGGCGGACCGGAAGCCAGTGAAGTTGACGCAGCACTGGAATGATGTGGTCGAACTTCCTAGTTCTGGTCACAACACGCGCTGCTGCATTCTGTACAGTCTGCAGTTTCGTCCGAAGGCCGCACCGATCCCGTACAGCATAGTGTGATAATTTGTATGATGGCTCCATACTTTAGTAATGCTTCGTACTGTACCCTTTAGATCGTTTGAGCCTTGATGTGGAATTACATACGGATGGTATGGATGTCTGTGGCAGCTGGGACACTCGCTGTGCTAACACCAGCAAGGCAACACACACGGTCGATGCTCACACCGCGGAAATCAATTGTCTCTCATTCAACCCTTACTCGGAGTTTATACTGGCTACGGGCTCAGCCGATAAGGTGCGACAGCTCTCTCTGTCTGTTTGTTTGGTACAGTGCAAAATTTTAATTTCACAGATTTATTGGCTCACGAGATAACGCGCGAGTGGAAAAGGTTAAATGGGGTCACGTCACATGGGTTTGTAAGGGCAGCCAGTTCGTCGTTCTATCACTCTGTGTCCTAGTAAAATGATTTCTGCTGTTCTGGATATGTGACTTGGTCGCCTATACACAGTGGTGTAAACTGGTAAGTTTTTTATATTTACTTAATACTCAAGTATGGTCGGCTATTGAAGTATGTGTTTTTTTCAGACCGTTGCATTGTGGGATCTGCGAAATCTGAAGCTGAAACTGCATTCCTTTGAATCTCATAAAGACGAGATATTCCAGGTCAGAGCTTCTAAGAAGTACTACATTAATTAATCGATTAATTTTTAGAAACATTAAAGAATTACATTTTTTTAAAACTTGATTACAATTACGGAGTTCCTAACAGCCTAAAATGACTGGTGGTCAACGTTTTTAATTTACTTTTAGGATGTGTCATCCGCATTTTTACAAACATGGGAGGGATGGCCATTTTGGCAGATGTTGTCTAAATTGCGTGGTTTCAAAAAACCCAGGTTTTTACAAGGCCCAACTTGGTGTTTTTGGGTTTTTTTAGGTTAAACCAATTTTCATAAAAAGCTTAAATCTGAACAAACAATGCCAGGTTTTTTTGGGTATCTGCCTTGGTGACTCAACCGTGATAAATTGATTTGTGGTTCATTCTGATTCTTTTGGATGTTTGGTGTTGTGCTGTATATGATTTGCAATGTTTAGTTTCAGTGAATGTTGCCATTAACAAGTGTATACTTTTATGTGTTGTACAGTTATTTGCAATGTTCAGGAGTCCGATTCACAAACGTTGTCGTAAGACATGTCATAAAATTATCATAACTCGAACATTTAAGATTATCTTACGACATGTCTTAAATGAATTCACAGAATTTATCTTTAATGATCGTAACTTTATTCACGAAGGCAACTTGTTGTCATGGTAACCATGGTCGTCTGCTAGCCGCTGACTAGTCAGTAAGTAAAAGCGGTCGTTTAGAGTACAATTTAGAATTTTTCAATATTCTGACTACACAATTCCAAGTAGGCCTACGCGGTGTTAACACAGGTGTTTATTTATTTTTATTTTTTAGATTTTTTATTTATTGAATGTTTTAACTCTGTTTAAAAAAATATTTTTTGTTTATTAATACTTGGTAGTTTTTAAGAGACAGACAGGGTGAGTGGGATATGTGAAGTATTTGAAGCATTTCTTGGCCGTGGCACGCTCTGCTACGGCATGGCAATGGTCAAATCACCAGTGAAAAGTGCTGTTTGATTACCCATAAATTAACTTATCCAGCAAAAAACCACACACAACAGATATAGTACAAATCTAGCTTTTATAGATTACGAGTGCAGTTGAATTAGAGGTCTTAGAAATTGATACGAAGAAGTTTTTCGTGTTGGGTAGAATTGGAGTTGGAAATTTCGATTGTCATAAGACATCTAGAAAGTGGTCGTAAGATTTTTGTCATAAAATTGTCGTAAGATGTTTCATGAATTAGCACATTGTCGTAAGACCGTGAACGTGCACAAAATGTCGTAAAATTGTCCTAAGATGTTTTGTGAATTTGGCCCCAGGTTCAGTGGTCTTTACACGACGAAGATAATGTATTGTATAATTGTTTGAATTCAGGTTCAGTGGAGTCCGCACAACGAGACGATCCTTGCGTCCAGTGGCACTGACAGAAGACTGCATGTCTGGGACCTCAGGTGTCTCTCTCAATCGTCTATTGTCTCATAAATGGTAAAGGTGTCAATTTGTATAGTGCATCTCGCATACAACGCCTTTAATGCGCTTTTCGTCACTAACCCGAGCCGCCAGCCGCACGGCCACCACGTGCAGCCTGCAGACACAGGTTAACGCAGCGGTCGGCTAGGCAGCCCCAGTCAGCTGTACTAAGGTCACCATCTTCCGTAACCCATATAAATGAGTTACTGCTCATTTTACTGTCCCACGGAGGGTAGAAGGCTGAGTCGACCTCGGTGTGACTTGAGGCATAATGGTTGGGATCATTGGACTTGTGATCAAGAGGTTGTGAATTCAACTCCCGGCTGTGACACTATCGCTTGTATGGGTGACTGTCTACGCTCAGGTGAAACAACCAACACCAAGGTCAGCTCAGCCTTCTCTCCCTCCAGGGTAGGTAAATCAAGTACCGGACTGTCTTGCTTGGTGAAGGCGGGGCACGTTCACATGTGTCGGGTGGCAGGTAACACTGTTTGATCCCATGTGGCAGGTGATGCTCCATATATCTGCGATTGGTTTCCTATTGTGAGTTATACACAATCGTTTTATTTTTTTTTATCTTAATTATGATGTGTTTGTGGCTGTTTGTGTGAACAGTAAGATTGGTGAAGACCAGTCGGCAGAAGATGCGGAGGACGGACCACCAGAACTACTGGTCGGTGACTTGAATTCACTGATTGACTAATGTGCAGCTTTCTCTTGTTAATCGTCATTACTTTTCACGATAGTGATGACACTGCTGTTGTTAGCATCTTCACTCAGTTTTTTCACTGTTGGCACAATAACTTGTAAATCTCTGCTGCACAGATTTGGCTGAAATTTTCCCGGAAGGTTAGTTTTGGCTTGTTGGCTCTAGCTGGACTGTATGAGCCGTGGCGATCGGCATTGGCATCTCGTTACAGGACCGGATTTTCGGATTTTTTACCATTGTGAGATACGTTGAAAGATGTTGCTAATGCAATAACTGATGAACACTTAGCTTGATGAAATTTTGCGCAGACATGAACGTTGACAAATACAAGAGTCTTATTGCATTTTAAGGTCATAGGTTAAGGTCACAGGACCAGATTTTTGGATACGTACTTTACCAGTGCAACATAGGGCTTTGCTGCTACTGGCTGCCCAACTAGGCCGATAGCTATTGATTGGTGCTGTGGCATTGCTATAAATATCACCGTGGCTCTGCAGAAACTTTGGTGTAAGTTTGAAGTTCTCATTCAGTGAATGACGTACGTCTTAAGTCTGCGCTTAGGCCGAAGTTGAGTAGAACTTTGGTCTAAGTGCAGACTTAAGCATTCAGCTTTAGATTTCGCTCAGCAAAGTGGCTTAGCGAAAGTGTAGTTAGAAACGGAAGTAACCCGATGTGATGTGGATATGTGACAAACGAACCAACCGTCTAATGGACAGCGTTTAAAATTAAGTGAGTAAAATGCATAATGTTAACGTTAATTTCTAATGTGGTGTGGTTGTTTGCAGTTCATTCACGGTGGTCACACGGCCAAGATCTCCGACTTCTCGTGGAATCAGAATGAACCGTGGGTCATCTGTTCCGTCTCCGAGGACAACATTATGCAAGTCTGGCAGATGGTGTGACGACTCATTTCATTTCATCTCAGACGTTTTTCTCTTTCTGCCTCAGTTGCGCTGCTATTTCTATGGTTGGATTGCAAAAAACGTTTTTAAAGCCCAACCCACAGGGCTCTCACATTCAGAAGTCATGAAAATATTTTTGGTTTAAATTCAAAGCCTAGAAAGTCGTTGAAAATAGGGTTAGTCCTTGATTTTTTAGTTTTTAGGCTCGTCGTGGATTTTTCAGCAGCATATTTAACATAGGTGTAAACATACAGCTCACAGGTTACGTGAACATGCAGCTGCCAACGAAAAGAGCCTTACTGAAAACTTGTAAATGAATGTCTTTTCAAAGTTGATTTCAAATGCGTCATCACTCGAGTAACGACAGTTCATCTGACTATATGTTCGCAGACTCATCATAATTGTCACTTCCAAAACAAACAGTTTCATGATTTTACTCTTTGTCTAGGCCGAAAGCTAAGTTTTCTAATTTGCGTTTCTCATTTGACGTGCTTACAATGTGACAACTAGGACTGCAACTAATGAATGTAGGAAATCATTTTGTTGACACCCGCAAACATTAACATGTGTGACTGCGTCGTGGGACACTGGCAGTGACCGACACACGATAAATCGGTCATAGCAGCGGCACCCGCAGCGCTATGTATAAACTGCTGCACCCACCCTCCGCACGACGGCGACTTCTCTGCAAGTTGACGATGCCCGAGATGACCCGGGCTCACCATTTTTAATACATCAACTCAGTCCCGGGATATCTGGGGGATACCGCTAAGAAAGTTGACCGACTGAGCCAGTATACCTGCAGTCCTGGCCACGGGGTCTACTGTTGCGCAGAACTCGCCATTTCTGGCAATGGCTGTAACCACCACCAGTACTCATATTACCATGTCATGAAGGGTAGAAGGCTGAGTCGACCTAGTTGGCTGGCCCTGTGCTGTAGACAGTCACCCATCTAAGTACTGTCCGGGCCCAGTTTAGAATAACTTCGTTGATCTGATGAAACGCATTACTGCTAGTCCAAGCCAACAACCACCAAGGACTTTAATAAATTCTGTTTGTTATTACTGACAGCTTGTGCGCAATACTGAAGTCGTGTTGAACATTAGCTTTTGACATTACCAAAACCAGTGATGCTAGTAATTGTTGCTGTGGTTTTGGCCTTGAGTTTTTTTTGCCTTGACCTTGGTTCAAAGTCCTTGTCTTTGTCTTTTTCTTGTAAGTCCTTGGCCTTGAACACAAAGTTCTTGATAACACCATTTACGATGTGTGCGTGATAATGTGTGTTGCAGGCGGAGAACATTTACAACGATGAGGAGCCGGATGCTGCGAGCGCGGAGCTTGAACCTGCGTCCACCGCTTAGAGACCTGAGACTAACTGAGTTAACTGACTGTGTACCCTACTGTATGCACGGTTCCTACAGGTCAGGGAAAACTGGAAAAAGTCCGGGAATTTGTGTGGTCGTGGGAACGGTCAGGGAAAATACTATTTTTGAAAAGTCAGGGAAAATGATATTGAATCATGCAGACTGCAGATATCTGATTTTTTGTGTCACCATAATTAAAAAGGAGGCAAATTTGTGGCTTCCATTAAAGATCCAAAAGCTAGAAGTGTTTCACCTTAAGTGGCCTCTGGCCAGGGGCTCTGTCATTTGCATATTGATCCATTAATACAGTTTCATTAGCTTATGATATAGTGTGCCATTTTTGACATTTGTGCGATAAGGTTATTGTTTCGATAAGGTCGGGCAAATTGTCATTCCATGACTGGAAAAGTCAGCGAAGACCTGTAGGAACCCTGTGTATGTGTCACTAGTGGTGGACATGTATAGACTGACGTAGCAGCGTTAAATGTTACATAGATAACCAAATAGTGTGTTCAAACTGTACGAGGTGTTTGGACGGAGCCTGCCTCTATAGCTTCGAGACAGACTATCTTTTACTTACTGAATGACCCATTTACTCTAACAGTCTAGTGGATGTGTCATGTAGCAGTATTAACCAGGGTTCCCATGCCTCCTGGAAAATCCCGGATTTTCCCCCTTGATTTTCCAGGTGCTAACGTAAAGTCCTTCCCGAGCCTTATGGCCCATGGGGCGGCGCTGATCTCCGTTTCCTAAGGCCCTCAGCCAGACACCAGTTTTTACACTGCAAGACCACGGATACGGGGATAGTGTATCGCGCGGTGCGCCTGTTTACGTCCCAGCGGTGAAGCTGGTACCAAATTATACTGCTTGGTGACAGAGGCACATGTGTGTGAACAACTTGCCTCAGGTCGTTACCCGGCAGTGTCCTGGTGCGGAGTCGAACCTGCACCCCTGAGTGACCTCAGGATTACAAGTCCGACATGTTACCATTAGACTACCGAGCCACATGAGGTGCTACTAAGTCCCAGAAAATAAGTTTTTGTAAGTCCTGGAAATTAAAGCTTAAGGTCCTGGAAAATTCTGAGAACTGAAAATGAAAATCCTCTATAGGTGATGATTTTTCCAGGCGTTTAAAATAAACGTAGTACTTACTTACTGAAGTACATTGCCGAGATAAATTTTAAAACATTTAGCATTCCATACGTTAAACTTGAGTCTTTATATGCAGTAAATAACTGCTATAATTTGTCTTGACATTTAAACATTGTTGAGCTCCGAGACAGTCATGGAAAGACGTTTTAATGGTTCTACAAAGGCCTGGAATTTTTTTGTCATTAAAACTGTCGGAACCCTGGTTAACTGACTGGACCCTTCTGTGGAAGACAAGTGGATGTGTCGTGGTGCAATCCTGTTGTATCATTCTATTACAGTCTGTTCACACTCAGAAAGCTGTTAAGAGTCATGGCGTCCACCGGTCCTCGAAAGTCTGGAAGAAATTTTTACAGGACCTGCAAAGTTTTCAGAAAACTGAATAGGGTCTTGAAAGTTTAGAATTTGATGGTAGAGGTTCAAGTTCTTGAATTTCAGTTTTTCAAAATCATCAGGACTGCAATGTGGAAGTTATTTTTATGATGCCAATACAGTTCTTATGTGACGTAGTAAACTGCCGTGGCAATAGGTCTGGAAAAAGTACTTGAAAGTCTTTGAAAGTGCTTGAATTTTCTTTTTGCCCTAAAACTGTGACCTCCCTATGTCAACTGAGTAAAAGGACACATGTATATGGCTGTCAAGACCGTAAGAATGGGACAACGACAACTCTTGCACTGGCTATCTTCTGCAAATATTGGCTGATTCTTAACATTGTTCACCAGTGCTGCACTTAGCAGGACATTTATTTTCTTTTCTTCTACCAGAGAAAGCATTGTGTAAATCCATGGAGTCGCTATCTGCCACAAAATATCAACAAAATCTCACAGATTCAGGTTTTTCTAGGCATTGACAAACTGAAGCACAGGAATGTTTTTAAGCCAAAGCTATGCGATGTAAGCTGAGGCTGTCGTTGTACCACGAACTGCTTGATTAGCGTACATAGAGCGTTTCTTGTATTGTCTGTGGCATTATACAATCTGTTAGGAAGTACATGCATGCAAATTAGCGACTACTGTAAACCCGCTGCATCTTCTGTGTATAATTGCATCGTAATTACGGCTCAAAAGCATGATGCAACTTAGAAAAAGTTTGTGGTTGTTCTGAGTGAAAGTCTTAGTCAAAACTGCAATTATTGGCACATCACAGGCCTGGTGTGCAGTAGCGCAGCCCTGCGTTATGTTAACAGGCTAAGTCGATGCACAATGGCAAAATTCGACCCCTCGCAGGTCCAAGATCTCTTCACTGATCGGCAAAAAATTGAAACGGGTGATCATGTCTGCAAGATGACTCCATGTGCCAAATTTCATCCATATCCGTCCAGCGCGGTCCAGGGGCAGATCTGGGCCAAGCCCCCCTGAAGCTGAAACACTTGATTTTTAGACGTTCAATGGAAGCCACAAATTTGTCCACTTTTCTAAAATTTAGAAACGCCAAAAAATCAAATATTTGTGTTATACTTGTGAAAAAATTACGAGTGGCCATCAAATTGGGGGAGGGCTAAAACAACTGGGGGAAGGGGGCCTGTGCCCCGGCTTGGGCCTAAAACCGCCACTGGCCACAGTAGGCGGACGTGACGGACGGACGGACGACAACCCACATGAGATAATTACAGTTTGACCGTTACTAAAGTACGGTCCGCTAAAAATTAACGCACATGCGTAAGTTTACTAAATTATGTGAAGCGAAAGTTGAAGTATTTATCTTATATTAAATTGCGTTTATTTGCAGTGGCATTTCTAGCCCTTAATATTTGGGGGCATGGCCCCATGGCGAGCGAGGTAGCGTGAGCCTTTAATGAGGTCTGGGGGCGGAGTTTCCAGAGGGATCCAGGGGGCAAAGCCCCCTGAAGCTGAAGCACTTTTGGTTTTTGGGCATTCAATGAAAGCTGTAAATTTGCCCACTGTTCTAAAATTTGGTAACGCAAAAAATCAGATTTTGTGTTCTTTTTGCCAAAAAATCGTGGGTGGCCACGAAACTGAGGGAGGGGGCTAAAGCAAAACTAGGAGGCCTGTGCCCCCCGGCCTCGGCCTAAAACCGCCACTGGTGAGGGCGACAGGACCTAAGCGGCCCGGCGTTATCCGTTTCCCCCCGAACAGAAAGTAGCAAATTTTGCGTTGCTTCTATCAGTTCGCAGAACTGACAATAGAATTAACGATTTCTTAACCCCTGACGCCGGCATTGAAAATTCAATACCGAGATTGCAATTACTGTACAAAATACACTCGAAAGTCCGTACTCGATTACTCGTTAAATTAGTAGAATTTTTTTTGCACAGCCCTCGCTTATGAGATGGGTTATTTAATAGTTAGTTATTCTATGTCTAAGTTGTTCGCCTGTGTTTATTTCTAAATTTTGTTTTCTGTGCGATCAAGATGCCGAGAACTATTGAAAGTGGCGAGGCGCCGGCCTCTGTGGCTGCTGGACGTAACATATCAAAGATAAAAAATAAACAGCGACGAGCTGAAGCTTACAGAGAGATGAAACGAGACCAGAAGAAGGTTGTCAATGCTGAGCCCTTATTATCGCCTGGATTAGGGGAACAATAATTCTAGCGTTAGATCGGCGATCTTGCTGTTAGCACCAGAAAATTGCTAGAGGTAGATCAGGCTTATTCAGTATTATATCAGAGTCCATCTCAAGTCAAAGCTGTTTTTGTTTGTAACACGGACTTAGAACTGTATAGTGCTTTTGAATAAATTTTATTTAATGCTTGGTAATTGATAACATTTCAGTTCCAACCACAGTTGTAGCAGTGAAGAAATGAGGCTGCATTTTTACATTAACAATGAGATAAATGCAATTAGATAAGTGGCGATCTACCCCTAGTAATTTTCTGCTATCTAGTGCGAGATTGCCGATCTACTGCTAGCACTGACCTTAGGGGAAAGTCTATTCGTGGCTCATGACTCATGACCTAATGACTCTGACTAAACTGTTTAGGGTTAGGGAATAGGGTTCGGGGTAGGGGTAGGGCTAGAGATTGGTATAGGGTTAGGGTTATGAATTAGGGGGAAGGTGTAGCCATAACTAGGTACAGCTGTGATTATCCGTACTGGATTCCCAGCCGTACATTTCTCTAGGTAATAAACGGGCGGCAGTTAAATTCGCTGATGTCATCAAGGTCAGGCAGCGCAGCCTAGCAGGCAGCAGCCTAGTGGCCTAGCATCAGGCCAGCACTGGCCGCTGGCTACTGGCAGACGGCAATGCAAAATAGCGGTCGTTTTAACTATATATAGCGTTTTTTACAATAATTTTTTGTTTTCTGTCAACATAAATGCTGTGATTTTAACGTAAAAATATTTATTTTTGCTACTGCTACCACAGTCCGTGTGCTTTGTTACTTACTGGCTTAATATGTGACCGTGACGTCGTCGTAGAAAGTTGTATTTTAATGCTCCACAGCGACAAAATTTTACAAACGAAAACTTTGCACTTCATGTAATGATGATCGTCAATGCTAGATGTTGCGTTTTATAGACTTTATAACGGTTTTGGGGCCCGTAATTTGATGCCATGATTTTTACCACTTTTAAAAAAGTTTGCCATGTTTTTAGCTATTTTTTGCCGTGATTTTCTACTGTTTCTAATCACAAGCACCATCCTATCTCACTGACGTTGTCACTCAAACAGCCTGTGTCACATCACAAACATGCCTTCGGTCTGGCAGTACTTGCCGCTATGAGGAACCGCGAACTTGACTAAAGTTTGGACAACGAGTGTTTTCATATGCTGCACCAGCTGCATGGAACAGTCTGTTACTGTCGCTCCTACAACTGTCTAACACTGTGTCATTCAAATGGAACTTAAAAACATTACTGTTTCAGCAAGCATTTTACCTTTGACTAGGTTCCTGGTGTCTGAAGAGTGGTGTTTGCCAACAGGGTTTGGGCTAAAGCTTCAACCATGTGTGAATTTGGCAATTTTAAGCTTCACAATTCTGGCAGCAGAACAGTAATGTAGTCTTTTACAAGCTCACCATATGGCAGTTTCTACTGCAATTAAATTCAGAAAACTGATAAACTGTTTCCATGCTTTGTAAATTCTTCAACTAATGAAAATGTTTAGCAAAGTGCATTTTTTGTTATTTGCTGTTGTAGGCCAAGAAAGTGGAAAAGAGGAGAATAGAGAAAGAGGCCAAATTACTCGGCCAAGATGTGAGTTACTTTGCTTTGCTGCATGCCATGCATGGTCGTACTGTACTGTATCATTTTGGTCTGCAAGATTATTTCTATAATTGTAAGGCCAACCGATAAATTATTTATATATTGAAGTTGAATTTTTGTTATTATTGCATTTGTGATTACTATGTTATAACATCTGTATACATTTTATCGCAGTTTAAGATCTATTATATGAGTGAAACTGAGCTGAAATGATTTCTAAAAAACTTTATAGAAACTGAAATGATTTGCAGAACTGGAATAACATTGGCTGTAAGCTTGGTAGCCTGCCTTACGTACTCACGACTGTAGGCCTATTTAGTGTGGATGCCGACTCACAACGGATCCAATATTTTTTTCCCGTTGCGGACGTAGATGCTTGGTAAAAATTTGCAGATGGAGGCGGACTCAAAATTTTGGGATCCGCACATCTCTGATGCGTGATTTAGTGAAACCACTGAGTAGTGAGTATTGCTAGTGGTGGATAATTGTTTGTTGATGGATGTAGGTACAGAAGCAAGTTCCAAAGACAATTGAGAGCATGCGCGTCTATGATGAAACGATGGTTGCACCTGGTGATAATGAGGTAACACGTGTTACAGTGCTATAGTGATACTGTTATAAATGTACAAAACATCAGTTTATGCACTTGTTAATGGCAACATTTAAGGACTTGCACATTGAAAGCAGCAAAAATTACAAAAGGTGATCAATAATCAATAATCTGTACCTTGCCGCCGTTGCATTACGTTTTGTGTGCGTAGGCAGGAACCAGCCTATCTCGGCTCATAGTCAACCGCCGAAATTTTTACTTACTGTTTGTTTACACCGCAGTCTTGACGTGTGAGTGACGTCAGTCACGTCGTTGAGTAGAAAATCTAGAAATTAATAAAACCCGAACCCGAAACCCTGGTTTAAGATTTTTGAAACCCGAAAACCCGGGTTTGGAAAAGTGCTCCGGGTTTGAAACCCTAGCCCGCATCACACTGACTGCGTGTCAATGTGCTGCTGAATAATATCACCTTTGTAATTTTTGCAGTTTTCAATGTGCAAGTCCTTAAATTTTGCCATTAAAATGTGTATAAACTCAATGTTTTGTACATTTATATTTGCTGTTTTTATTAGCAAAATAACGTTTTCCTAAAGTTAGAGATTAATTAGTCGTTAATTTTCAAACAGGTAACTATAAAAAAATGTTAATCGTTACCAGCACTATTTAATATCAAATTGTACAGCAGCAATGATCCTTTCATCTTTCTCTATTATTTTTACTAAACAATGAACACCGTCAGTATTGAGACCATTCGACTCCCGCACTTTGGCTGCATTGCTACACTACATAGTGAAATAAAATTTTTAAAATATCACTCATCAAGAATGAATACATGGCTCTTATCAAACACAGATTTATTTTCTGAAACGATTTTTATTGTTTTGTTCCAGTTAGATTCTAGTGTTGTGTAATGTATGTGTATATACAAGTAATTTGAGCGAAGCTCATGAGACGCTCGACAGCCTTAGCAGTTCCTATTCGCTGGCTATCTTGATCTATCTCTATCCATTTTGATGCAATTCACTCTTGAAATCTACAGTCAGCAAAGTTCTTCTGACATTGTGTAATGATGATGTTTGAATTTGTAAATTGTGATTTGTGCTGTTTTATATCTACAACAACGATGTTACCCATACACCGTATTATAAACTGAACAGTTTTTTTTACATAAATAGGAAAGAGAAGTCGCTGTTAACACATGGCTTGAACTATCATTCAGCTTGTGATTTCTCTGCTCTGCAGTGCTGTCATTACATCAGTACAAATGTTGTTTATGTATTCTGAATTTGATGACAAATCTCTGGTATTTTGTCTATGGTTTTGTACAATAAAATAGTGCTGTATTAGTTTTATCCTTTTATCTTTAAACATCACTTTATCTGAAATCTTTTATCGCTTTCTTTAGCGCCACTCAAGTTTATTAATTAAATACGTTAACTTTTGGCCATGTTGTTTTCAAGGTTTATTTTCCTTTTGTTATGCATAAAAGCAGGTACTGCTGTAGTGCATCTTAGCCATCACAATTCTGTTTGTTCGTTTGTCTGTCCGTCTGTCACACGGGCAGATCGGTCAAAACGGTGCAAATTAGGATCATCAAATCTTCACCGTCGGCTGCCCGGAAGACTCTGGTTTCAGGGACCCTAAAGCTTTTCCATAAATTCGAAGGGGGTCACCCTGAACGAGGGTGCTAAATGAGAGGGCGTGGGAAAACTTTGCGATTTTCCGCCAATAAGTTGCTGTATCTCAGAATCAGTGCGCGATAGGGCCTAGGTTACTATTAATCACTAATAGGAAGTCATACACTGGCTCTCGATTGGCGCCGAATTCAATGACCTTGAACGCCAAAATAGGGGGTTTTATGAATTTATTTTGTCAATTTTGGGCTGCAAGACACATTTCAAGAACGAATTGCGCCGAAAAAAACTATAGAGATAGACAAGGACAACTGTGTGTGAAATTTTCAGCAGTGAATGTAGATTTTGACAATCCAAATCTCGATTTTCTAGGTTCAGGGAAACCTGTTCACAAGGGCATCAAAGAGTGGTACCCTCATAAAAGTCGTTATTTTACCACTGTTGGCCAGTTTCCTTTGTGAAAACAGTTGCAGATAGGCATGGGCATGCTGCCTTTTGCAACAAGCACTTGTGACGAGTTTTTTATTCATATCAATATCGATGACTTTGAAAGACCCTGAACTCCCAAAATAAGGGTTTTTTATTGATTTTTGTGATCTTCGGCTGTGGTGTACACTTCAAGAGTGAATTTTGACAAAATTGTTGGAGATAGGCCTAGATTAAAACAATTTGTGATCAGGAGCTGCTGTAGGTTTTCGCGTGTCTCGTGAGCATTAGCTCAAACTTCTTGTTACTGATGGTTGCCATTGGTAATATTCTACAGGTAGAGCTGGATGAATCTATGGATGAAATGGCTTCATATTTTAGTCGACAATCTGTGCCCAAAGTGCTCATCACAACCTCTGACCGGCCGTCACAAGTGAGACTGGTTCTTCCTTACCTTACCTTACCTTACTTTAAGTAAGTAAGTAAGCAAATAAGTAAGTAAGTGCATAATTAAAGTGCACAATGTCAGCCAGTGGCCGAATCTGAGGCACTTGGTTGAGCCGCTAGGGGGAGAAGTAGGCCTGCTGGAAGCAGTGAGTTTTAAGGAGGCGACTGAAAGTGTCTGCAGAGGTAGAACTACGGATGCTAGAGGGTAGTGAGTCAACACTTTCCCATGGTCAGCGATTGACGTCGTCAGGCACAGAGAGCTAGATGGGAAGAGAGAGTATATTGTGCGTATTTGTAAAATAGAAAGGATTTTTAACTGTTTTTGCTTTAGATAGCTCAGTAAACTGTTTGAGCAGAATGAGATACTAACTGTATCTGTTGTTTTTCTGATGAGCATGCTGACTTGATAGCACAAAACACATGGTCGAAAAAATTCCTGTTTTGTTTTTTAAAAAAGTCCAAACTTGTGTGTTTGTTTTATTGGTTTTTTTTTGGATGCTTTGAGCATTAAATGCAGGTGTTCTAAAGAGGCCCAACGTCTTGGGGTTTGGTTTTTTTGCTTGTTAAAAAGAGTTCTGCTAGATACTGTCCACACGTGTGTCCAGTGTACTTGCACCACTATCAATGATGGAAGACTTAGTTCACTTGTTTCCCAGTCAGGTCGCTGTCGGAGTGGTTTTTTACTCGGTTGGGTAACAGTCTGTGGACAGATTAACCATCTCAGTATATAACCAACACGAAGGTCAACTTAGTCTTCCACCACTCTGGATCACCCCTGAATCATGAACCAGCCTGTCTTGCTGCATTCGAGGCAGTAAAGGTAAAGGTCGTCAATTTGTATAGCGCATAGTCGCGAACATGCCTCTAATGCGCTTTCGTCACTAACCAGAGCCGCCTGCTGCATGGCCACCGTGTACAGCCTGCAGACACAGGCTGGCGCAGCGGCCGGCTAGGCAACCCCAGTCAGCTGTACCAAGGTC
>Ga0056128_1001188_pt1 | contig 28104 bp, 14 predicted proteins | sample WorMetLIZISLAND2_FD_71113 | JGI IMG/M metagenome (GOLD analysis project Ga0056128, IMG submission 71113) | Marine gutless worms symbiont microbial communities from Max Planck institute for Marine Microbiology, Germany - Olavius geniculatus... ... | reverse complement strand
TACGACTTCCTATTAGTGATTTATAGTAACCTAGGCCCTATCTTGCACCGTTACTGAGATACAGCGACTTATTGACTGAAAATCACAAATTTTTCCAACCCCCCTCTCATTTAGCGCCCTCGTTCAGGGTGACCCCCTTCGAATTCGCGATTACATGTATAACTTTGGAGCCAAGGGGAGTAGCTGCACGAAACTTTACCACGTTATGTGTTGCTAGGTAGGGGTAATACGCGTGTACAACTTTTGGGGGTATCGCCCCCTTGAAATTTAGGAGGGCAAAAACCGTCCAAAAACTCGTCGTTACTCACCCTAAGTCGAAAATGCGCGTTTCGTGTATATGCTAACGTATTTGAGCTCGGGCCACCTGACTTTGCTACGAGAAAAATTTCAACCCCTCAAACTTTTCCCCCAATCGGACTTACGGCGCCAAGCGGTTTCAAGTTTGCCCGTGCAAAGAGACACCAGGCCGAACGTGGAGCAACTTCGCTATAAATGCATGGAGCATTAGCGATGAAAAAAGGCAATTATACATCTAATCAACTTATGTCAACTGTAGCCGAGAGCATGCAAAATGCGACTTAAGTCTACTTGTTGCAGCTTATAGGCCTATGTGCAGTAATGTACAGGTAATACGATACGTTGCTCGTCATAGGCCTCGTGCGACGGCCGAGTTTCTTGTTACTTACTACTTGAGAAGTAGGGGCCTAGCTCGTCTTTGAATATTAGAGGCTTAGTACTTTTAGAAGCCACAATCGCTACGCCACATAGGCTATGAAATTTTTATTTGTTTTAAATTGTAGGCTATGCATCGGTTGATTATCTGTTGCAGGCTTGCAGCATGACAGCAACATACACAATAAATCTGCGTGCGTTACAATTAATGTTAAAATGCGTACAGTTTATTAGAGTATAGGCTAACAGCCTTAAGGTGCTGTTCACGGAAAACTAGTAAACGACTACCCCTAGGCTCCACGTGTCTACTAAACCGAGTTTACTGAATTACACAGTTTGAGCTTAAGAATTACAACAAGAAATTTAAGCTGATGCTTATGAGACGCGCGAAAGCCTATAGCAATTCCTGTTCGCAAACTTTCAGTATATCTCCAGCCATTTCGTCGCAGTTCATTTTTGGAGTGTGCGATACAGCCGAAAATCGCAAAAATCAATAAAACCTTTTATTTTGTAACCTAGAAAATCGAGACTTGGACCATCGAAATCTACGTTCAATGCTGAAAATTTCATTCGCAGCTTCTCCATGTCTATTTCAATTGATTTCGGTGCAATTCGCTCTTGCAATCTGTGTCGCAACCCGAAATCGCTAAAAAAAATCCATAAAACCCCTATTTTGGCGTTCAAGGTCATCCAAGATCATTGAATTCGGCGCCAATCGAGAGCCAGTGTACAACTTCCTATTAGGCTAGAGATTAATAGTAACCTAGGCCCTATCTCGCACTGTTACTGAGATACAGCGACTTATTGGCTGAAAATCGCAAATTTTTTCCACCCCTCTCATTTGCGCCCTCGTTCGGGTGACCCCTTTCGAATTTATAGAAAAGCTTTATGGGTTCCTAAAACTACAGTTTTCCAGGCAGCCGATGGTGAAGATTTGGTGATCACCGTTTCTGACTGATCCACCCGTGTGACAGACAGACGGACAGACAGAATTGCGATAGCTAATACCCGCTGAAGCAGTAGTTGCTTTCGCGCGTAAAAAATTAATTGCGTCGATAGGCATAGGCCTAAATTAAAAGGGCAGCTAACCTCTGGACTTGGTTCATAGGTTAAATTAGGCATGTTCAGCACTTTCGGCTGAACAGGACCCCAAAGAAAAAGAACTCCACAAGCCAGAAAATGTCAGACAACAGCATAACATTTTTGCCCACAAGTTTCTTTTTGGCGTGTTTTGACATTTTGAAAGTTTATGTGGTATGACAGTCTATACAAGCTAGCATCCACATTTCGAAAAAGCCCGATCTCGAATCCGGTACTAACGGCAGAACTATGTAACGCTAAATTTGTGTTAATTTTTTGTTGTTAATCAGTGCTGGAAAATGTATGTCAAGACACATATTTTGAACCAAACAGGTTAGGTTTAAATCGGCCCAGTCTAGACCCAGTTTTGCACGTTCAGCGCACACGGCTCTAGTAGGCCTAAGCCACAGAGATAAGAACGGGAGCGAAAACGTGTGCATAACAATGACACAGATTGTGAAAACCCATCGGTAAAACGAATCGATTTTGACTTCGGACTGCTGAGGCATTCTATTGCAGCAGCATTTCTCTATTATTCCCACGGTACCGATTTCTAATTCTAGATCTATTTCTGGACAGCTGACAATACACACACATGTCGTCAGACACCCGGCGTCTCTAGGGAGACTATAGCTTACAATGGCATTACGAGGTCGACAAAATACGTGCAGTGCAGCAGCAACGTCTGGTCTGTGCCTGTGTACGGGGTCTTGAATTTTGCCATTTCACCATGGCGACAGCTTGCACGACACAGAACGCTTCGGTGCAATCTGTCGATTTCCGGGCAATAACGGGTCGGTACTCTGCGCAGGCAGAAAGGACACTGATGGCTTTTGATTTCAACATTAATTCGGTTGCTTCTTCACCTCGATGTTGACAAACTCCCTGAATGAGTATTGTATTGCATTGTATCGCATGTTATTGTGCTTAATCTAGCAGCGATATCGCTAAACTAAAAAAGTAAAACTTACTTACTTACTTACTTACTTACCCACTGAGTAAAAAGTCTGATAACATTTTACTTTTACATCCGTTATACCGGCGTCACACATAATGTTGCTGAAACCTGCCACTACTAGCAATATATGTAAAAAAATAATAATAAAACTTACCAGTTTACAACTATATGTAAGGACGATGTGATGATATCAATCCTCGAAAACAGCAAAAATCATATTTTTGCCGTTTTACATCAGCGCTTATGCAACATGAAATGAATTGCTTGCAGTTTTTTTTTATATATAATTAGAAACAAATTCGTCAGTTGAAACAATATCACCAGCAGCGTAATCTGAAAACTTCGATGGCAAGTGTGGATGATCGTAATGCGGAGCTAAGCAACTGGAATACGGAAGTCATTACTGTCATCACAATTTCATTAGTTCTATATTATCAACACATGAAAAAAACTCGAAAAAAACACAGTTAGCAAAATAAAACGGGCTCACAAACTACAGCTGCTTTAATCAAATGCCTTCATAACCTAAAAATAGCGATAGCTCATTCGCGTTAAAATCAGTTTAAAACAAAAGGCCAACTAGCGAAAAATATAAAAAGGAACGTCGAAAATAAGAATCAATTCGGCTGCAGGCCAACCAAGATGCCGTACCGTCTCACGTTAGCGCTACTACGGCTGGTTGCGCAGATAACTGGCGTATACAACGCAAACCCTTGGCGACGTTTCATCACACACATCTTTATTCACAGTATTCGGTAAACAGAAAATAAACAAAAAATAAACATTGAATATAATAAAACTAAACTAAAACTTTACTAAAATGTAATATAATATCCATAATCACATTTCAGTTAATGCAATAAGACAGCAGAGTTGACATAAAAAGCTATAAAATGGCTGAACCATGACAACAAATCGTTTACGTCTAAAGATTGCATCGGTTATAGGTAAGCAATCGAATATATTTATACATTCACCAATAACGTCATTAGATTTATTCTGGAATATTTTGCTGAAACAACTTTTAATGACATATTGCAAACAATGGCGGTTTTAGCCCGCCATATCTGGGGGGCACGGCCCCATGGCAAGCGCGGTAGCGCAAGCCTATATCTGAGTGGGGGTCTGAGGGCAGAGCCCTCAGCGGGGTCCAGGGGCAGAGCACCTGGTCAGGGGTTCAGGGGGGCGAAGCCCCTGAAGCTGAAGCACTTTTTGGTTTTCAGACATTCAATAAAAGCCGCAAATTTGCCCACTTTTCTAAAATTTTGAAACGCAAATAAATCAGATATTTGAGCTATGCATGCAAAAAATTATGAGTGGTTACGAAACTGGGGGGCCTGGAGCAAAACTGGGGGCCTGTGCCCCCCGGCCCCGACCTAAAAAAACACCACTGATTGCAAACACGCACATGACCATTAATTGACGCTGCCGTCCTCCTGCATCGTTCTATCCCACAGAACACGCGTATTCCGTGCAATCACAACTATTAATCGGCTACCCAGCGTACAACAAACATAAGACTATTAAACGTGACGGCACAAGACCTAGGTCTATGGAATACAATATACAGGAAATTTGCCGTCGTAACTAATGCGCCGCACCAACAACGACAGTGCATTTTCCGGCTGTCTGGCAAAGCTGTAACACTGAAGAGGCTAGAAGAAAAAATTATCTGGAGGTCTGGCGTTTCGTCGAAATAAAAAATGTTTTTGTAATTGCATTGCATGGTAGGTAGGTATACGGTAACTTTGGTATAACGCTGCGACGAAACAACAAAAAATCTGAGCTAATGCTCACGAGACGAGCGAGAGCTTATAGCAGTTCCTGTTCACAGGTGATCTTAGTCTATCTCCATCCATTTCGTCGCAATTCACTCATTTGCAGCCAAAATTCGCCGAAAAAAATTACTAAAAACCTTTATTTTTAAGGTTAATGGTCATTCAAGGTCATCGATGTGAACATTCCTAAGAAGATCGTCCCCACTCCTTGTTATGATAAGCGGCATGTCTGTGCCTATCTGCAGCCAATCACGCTAGACAAGCCAACAGCAGATAAATAACCATTTTTAGAGGGGTACCTCTCTTTGACACCTCCGTGCGCAGGCCTCCTTAAACCTATAGGATCCGGACTTGAACTGCTAAAATTCACATTCAATGCTAAAAATTTTGTTGGTTATTTTCGTTTATCTCTAGTCATTTCAACGCAGTTCATTATTGATATGCGTGTCGCAGCCCGAAATCGCGAAAAATTTACTAAAACCCCTTATTTTGAAGATTCAAGGTCATTTAAGGTCATGGATGTTGACATTCTCAAAAAGCTCGTCGCTTGTGCTTGTTATAATAGCCAGCATGTCCGTGCCTATCTTCAACCATTTTTACGTCAGACGAGCCAATAGCGGTAGAATAACGTCTTTATGGGTGCCCTTTTTCACACCCTCGTTCGAGAAAAACCCCTTTACCCAGCGACATAAAAATTGGTCACGAAGTACTAGAGCCTACAGGCTATCATACGGTAAAAACCAGAATTTTTTCTCACTTAAGCTCCGATCGGTACCGGGACGGGACGGACAAGACAGACAGAATTACCGTAGCTATTACGCGTTATAGCTATGCTAGATCTGGCATTGCCGGAGAAAAGATGTTATTTTTTATTATAATAATTACTGCTATTGCTATTATTATTAACTAAATATTTGATAGACGTCACATAAATTCAAAATGCCACAATCATGACCCTGTAAGTTATAGTAAATTATTATTTATTATGCTCTTATCTCATTCGTAATTTCACGCCCGCTGCTGTTGTTTCGTGAATGCTATAATTGCAGCGATTCGATAACGGATAGGCAATCGTACGGATGTGGCAGAAACTGTAGGCCTATGCTTATAACTGTCACTCAGATAATCTCACCAGCATAAAGGACGCATAGATAAATTAAGCTCAGGTATAATTGATATAGCGTGCACGAATGATGATGCGACTTTACCTGCGCAGAATGACGCAAGTAGGCCTAATGAATACCGGTAGAACTACTGTGCCGTAGGCTACATTGGCCACTGCAGTAGCTGTACTGTGCCGTACTGTACCAGCTAAAATAAGTAGTTTTAATTTGGTCGATGATTTTTAATGAGTATATCTGCATGACATATCTCGTGTGAATAGCTGTATATTATGATAATATTACAAATAAAAACCACCGGTACGCATTTCGGTCTTCTGCCGATAATTTTTTTGGTTAATTATCGCAGCTTATCGACTGTTTGCGTGTCATTTTGTATTCAGCGAATTACCCTCATGCTAAAGTATTGAAGTACACCATTTTGTATACCTATAGTGAATTTTATGGAGCGATAATTTTTTTGTTATTTAAAAACTGTGATACTTGAATAAACAGCGCGCATCAATTACAATGTCAAGATTTGCCGAGTTCAAAACACGATTAAGTTTGGTAGGTAACCTAATCAAAAAGCCTGCAATAAGATTTTTCTAACACCTATAACATATCTTAGTTTTGCACTATATGTATGATGCCTTGTAAAGGTAAACCTCCCAACTATGGCGACTTTTTACGAATAGCAGAACAATATGTGTTGCTGTTTTCTTCTTAAAAAGACGACACATTTAACGGCGATATACAAGGTGGTCCATAGCAAGACGTAGCACTTTACTTTTGTCCACATTCGTCAGTTATTGACCGATTTTCAAAAAAGTCTTTCACTGGCACACTTTGCAAACAATTCACAATAATATAATTATTATATATCCCAACTTACCGAAAATGCGCCTTTGCACTACCTTGTAAAATATAAATAAAATATGAATATATAACGATAATAACAAACAAGCTTTTGGTAAATAAACAATAACGCTTTATACAACATTGCAGTGAATGATCTGTATGACATTAAACTGTATTGGTTTAACACATTCTAGTGTCAAACGAATCATTCACCGCAATGTTGGTCTGAAGTGTTTTTTTCATTTACCTAAATGTTTGATATTAAAAGCCTATCGTTAGTTTTTTTCTGACATTTATATTTTACAAAGTAGTGTAGAGACGTATTTATGGTGTAGTGCGATATATAATAATCACGTTATTGCAAATTGTCTGCAGAGTGCCAGTGAAATAATTTTGAAAATCGGTCATTAACTGGCGAAGATACGGAGAAATGCTAAGTGCCACGGTTTTTATGGACCACAATGTAGAGCCATGCGACCAGAAATTTTTATCAACAGCGCAGTTGTCGCTTCAGTAGCGACGGAATGAAGTGACGCGGAATAGCAGTAAGTCACTGCGGTGGGTCCGTTGCCAGTTTCGTTCGAACGAGACGTGCTATACGGAACCAACTATCGCATTAGTTCGCTTCAGCGCCCAACGCGAATAGCCCGATTGCAGCAGCACGCATACAGTACAGGTACTGGAGTCGACTGTTACCGTCACAAAAAAAAGAAAAAGTCGATGCGCATAAAAGGAACCGCCGACTTTGTTAGTAAATGTCGTACAGTATAGCTTTAGTAGCTACCATATCAAACTTTGTAGGTAGATTTGGTTAGGATGTAAGCCAACCAAACGATCTAAGCCCATATTTGTGTATTCGGTAAAAAAACCCGTTGAACTTTTTATCACTTTACTATATACGAAATCTGCGTCCGTCTTAACGAAAAAGCAGCAGCAAATAATCAGTTGAATGTGCTTAACTACAGTGTGTAAATAGCTTATTTCTGTGACTAAAATTATGGCATAGACATCGTCGTTAATTGTAAGAGACAGGCATTATTGTTAAAGTGCATCTAAAGAAAAACAAACGTTTAACATAAATTATCTACATTCGCCAAGTTTGCAGCAAGCATGGTCAAACGTTGGATGATATCTTTTAACCATAGTAGCAAATAAAAACACGCAAACATAATAAAATGTAAACAGACGGAAAAAGTGAGACAAACGCGGTAGCAGCTCAGTAGAAAAAAGATAGGCTTAATCGCGTTTTACGCATTAAATGAAAGTAAATGAGAAATTGATGAAAACACATCTAAACACATGTAAGCCTCAAACACTTGGTGGATTGAAGACGTTAATAGCACGTTAAATTGATGCTTGCTGCTGTACTTAATGTCGAATTATTTTTCTTTTTTCAGTCTGCCGCCATTAAGAAAATGATGATGCTGTTACTACGTTACTGTAGACGTATCCACTTTGTTTTGTCACGCACAATAGTAACTGCTTCATCATCACAACGTATTTTCGGTATCCAGATGTTTTCCTTTATGTTCCAGATCCATTGATCTGTTGTGGTTGTCAAGCTTACATACGCCTCAACCCCTTAGATACTAGGCTTTTCGACGGCAAACGACTGAAAAAAATTATTATTCGACGCAACAAACGCATTGGCTTGCGTGAGTGAGAATAGCTAGCGGTCGTTCGCGCACTGTTCGCGTTGCTGTAAACATCGCTAATGTAATAACGTTAAAGATCTCGTGTTAAGCTGAGACAAAAGCTCTCGGCCACGCAGTCAGCGTACGATTGCTTGTCAGACGGGCAGACAGAGCGCACGCGGTGATACTGATATTTTGTCAACAACAAAAGGGTCTTATTCTACCTCCGGCACTGTACTAATAATTTGCACTTATTTTTTTCAGAAATTTATGGAACGCGACAATTCTGACGAATCGAGTTGAAGCACGGCGTGACACACGAGGCAGACTGAAAAATGGCTTCTTCTTGAAACTGATCACCAAAGATGCAATTGATCGGAAAAAACAATTAACACAACATTAAGTCTACGAAGCTCATAAGAAACTTGTTGAGCTTCATTTGCACTTCTATTCTTTCTGCGGCGTACGTTCTGTTAGTCCGAGGCTAATTTTCAGTTCAGAGCAAGAAACGCTTTTTATCCACGACGTCAATGCAACGCGGCGCACGCAACGCATCGTAAAACAAAGTCGGTCGTTGCGTTTTTTGACGCAAGTGGCGCAGAAGACGAAAGAAAAGTACGCAAGCAGTATAGGCCTACGCACGGAGCTATAAATAAATATTTATACTTCCATGAGGCCTACGCAACAAACGCAGTACCGGTAAGCACAAACAGTAGAAACTTTAATCGAGACACAGTGTATAGTTTGACGCAGAAAAGTTTACACTGTGCCTTTTGGTGAAACAGCAGCTGTCCGTAGACGACAACAACTTTATTAATCAACTATCAGCAAACAATGTCAGAAACGTGACGTGATGGGACTGATGACGGGAAATGACGCAGACGTGAGTTGAGTTGCAGCAGCTCTTGTGACACATAGACTGACATCATCATTACAGCGTTGTCGCGATGCCACGATGGTTGCTAAGGTAACAGCTTCTTAGTGATTACTAGTGGTTCTGTGCCGCCTTTGTGTTTAAATTATTTTATTGCAGTTTCGCCATTCCCACATTAAATCCTGGCGACGCCACTGGAGCTATAAAAAGCCAGCTGTCGACAGTCGACGGTCGACCGTGCTTTAGTTAGAACTGTGCGACGTACTACAACATAATCTATTGCATCCGTCTGTCTGTCTGTTTGTCTCTCGATCGGTCTTTCAGCTACAGCGGTCATTTTCATGGCGACAGCAACAATGGCGTCAGCTGCTGTCAACGATGGACACTATGCGAACAGCAACATGAATGAGCCGTAGTAAGACGTTCATTTACGGGTCTCTATAGATGTCAGTAGTCCTCGAGACTAAGATCTTCGTCTTGAGGCGCTTCGAGGACAAATAATATAGCGTCGGTTTTAATCTAGGCAAAAGGCTTACGAATTTCAATCTTTACTGTCACCAACTAGGCCTACTATGAAATACGCAAAAATTGCTTTGTTTTTAACTGAAAATGGACCATAATGCGCTTGGCGGCCGAGCTTTGCTTGCGCCCACTGACGGAGTATACAGTGCTCCTTAAACCCTTAGCTGGATTTAATTGTGTAGTATTTCCAGGAAAAAAAACTGAAAAAACTAAAAACAGAAAAAATGGGAACAAGTGTAAAAAAAGCAATAAAATAAAAGGAAAAAGAGCTATGATAAAAAGGAAAGGACGAAGTAAAAATGACGAAGAAAGGGGGAAATTAAAAGTGGGGTAAAAAGTAAAAGAAGCAGAAAGCGCATATTAGTTTTGGGGGGGATTAGACGCCCCAAAGTTCATTGATCGTGACGTCAACGAAGTAGGACAGCAACCCAAGCAATAAACCGTCTCTCAATACAGTTCTCACTGCAGTGTCAGCAGTCGCCCGGAAATAAGGCGAACCGCATTCTGCTAATGTCCTACAAAACGCCGGCAGTTCTACAGAAGTCCAACGCATTTTAATAACTGTTGCTCTACTTCAACAAAAATAAATTGCATGCGCACAAACATGTTCGTAGCGATTAGTTATAACTCCATTTGACAGTAAATGCGTACGCACCTTCGGCTCAGGGTTATAGTAAAACACAGCTAACAGAAATAGTAGGGCCTAATAAGTCCAAAGTAATTTGGTCGCCAGTCCACGCAACTCCGTTTTTTATTCCAATTTTGCCTATTTTTGGTAGCAGCACGCAATTTGCAATATCATGTTCGACCCACAAATTTTTTTCCCAATCTAACACAATGTGTCATTAGATTGGACCCCGACAATTAAGTATACATGCCAAATAACGCCCAAATCTGTTCAACGGTTTAAGCAGTTACAAATGTTACAAATGACACGCGAGGTATTTTTTCAAAAATGCGCTGTACAAATTTATTTTTGTCATTTGACATTTTACACTGACAGACGGAGCAATGTAGGAATGAGCAAAATTGTTTGCGCTGCGATAAGCGTGACGATTTCGCCTGGACTATTTACAAGTAACATTCAACGTTTTTGTTTGAGGCGATACGCAATATGCGACCTTCTCCGCAGTAAAAATGATCGCGTTTAGTTTAATCGATTTAAAACTACTGATCTTCGTCCGTGTGTTGAAAGGCAAGTAAATTTATTTATTTAGTTACCCCGTTGTAGCCATAGTTGTAACAACTGTTAAAAATATTTTTCTTAAAAACGTTTGTAAACGTGAATAAAAAAAGTTGCCGCCGTTTTGCTTTTTGACATATTGACATCGACTTCATAGGGATAGGCTGTCGTAGTGCTGTTTTAAATACAGAATGCCATCATTTCATCAGCAGCGCACTTGATTTTTGTAATAAATATTTTTATTTAGCCTGCCGTTATTTTCACACTTTTTTTCAACGTTTTATTAAAAATTATACAAAGAACGTTTGCCAACGTGTATTATAACAGTAGCCTATGATAGCAGAGCGTTGAACGCCGCAGATGCTGTGAAGGCTGCACTGCGTTGTGCTCAAGCACTGCTCTCTGACTGTCAGTTGCTGCAACCCACTCCGTCCGCTGATTGTATACACACTGTTAGACATTCACTGCGGCACGTCTGAACACGTTGCAGTCCGCCTGCCGCGAAAGCCTGAATTTAGTCTAGAAGCTCTGTCAGTAAGGTAACTTATTCTATCTTCGCCAATAAACTAGAGTCTGTCATAATTCTATACTGTCTTCAGAAGTCTAGAACATCATTGGTTGTAGGTCTTTTTTCTTATTTTTAAAATCGGCAGTACTGAGAGGATTACATTTGTCTTATAATTATGTTTTGTATTTTACTGGTTTACAAGTAATAAATAAACTCATTAATAAATGCACTTTTATCACAGAATATAATTACATAGAAGTTGTGACTTGTAGCACTACAGTAAACTGACGTAACTTATGACATTTTTTAAACATTTAGACTTTATTACTGCCTTTGTCAGACGCCATCAATAGCCATTTTTGTTTTTAGCCACGGCTAGCAAGGCACTATTTTTATAACCGTAGTCGACACATTTTACTCTCTCGATCCAGCCGGCTGAATTCGTTTAAACGCGTGTTAAACGGTGTAATGTAACTTAAATGGCACTTGGATTCGTCAAGAGCAGTCGACAGCGGCTGAACATTTTACAACATCTCTATTTCACATGTATTGGCTAGTTAGCTACAGCATAGGCTAATATTGAAGCATCACGCTACTCTGCTAAAACGTATTTAAGAATAATACATAATTTTTAGCTCAAAACATTTTGCGTTATTTGCGAACGTTGTTGCCAGTAAAATAAAACACTAAACATTTGTAAAGCATTTTGCAGCATTTTCATTTTGCATAAGCCTATGGCTTTACATTTTAAATAGGACGTACTGACAATTTCATTGTTATTATTCTTAATTAAGTTTAGTTAAGGTTTGTTTTTTTAAAACTGTGCTACCATTGTATTATGGTGAATAAAGTTGTATATATAAGACACATTATTAGTCGCACCTAGATATTACCAATGTACGTGGACTATGCAAAATTATTTCTATACTTGCATATGCATTAAATTTTTGCAGTTTGCCGAAAACAGTTAGTACAGACTTTATTCGAACAAAGTCTTAATATCACAAAATGTCCAAATTCGGTAGATGGAGATTTTGCTCAATGAAACCTTAGTTTTTTAATATCACGGTTTGAAGTCTAAATTAATTAATCACAGACCATTGTTAGCGGATGACTACGTAATTATTACAACGCCCATGCAGTTTTTTTGTCATAACTCTGATAAGAAATTGATAACTTTTATGACGTCGCCGTCTATTGAGAGCGTTGCCTTTCTGATTGTAGTGGTGTGCCTTTCTCGCCAGTTCGATGTATCTAAAAGTCTCAGATGACTTGATTGACCGATGACCTGAAACTCGAGCATATTTCAGATGAAATGCAATAGCGTCTGCGGACACTAAGCAAATTAACCGGACAGTGAGACAACTACTGTGACGAACGACATCAATTATTAAACCGCGCGACAACTAACACCAAATTTGACGACGAACAAAACGCGTTGTCCAATTTTTCATCAGCAAACGACAGAACGAAAGACAAACGAAATTAGCGTCTGTAGCTGCGCACACTATTTTGACTACTAAAACGATACGGTTGTAAATGAAAATTTTACAATGTGATGCGCAAAATATTTCGAAATTATTCTAGTTGTTTTGCAGTTTATTTCGGACAGTAAGAGCAAAGCCTTATTAAAATTTATCCATATATATGCTTAGAATATATTAATTAGTAAAAGTAAAATTTTTATCGAAAAAAAGTATAAATTATTTCTATTTATGTCATTTTCCTAAAAAATATTACTTATGACGCAAATGAAGAAATAGTGATACACCACAGTAGTATAAAATGCCCCAAACATTTGCAGCCAAAACCGTTAGGCACAATATTATTAATCAAAATATGCGTGTACTTCTAAGTTTTAGCTTATTAGGTGAATGAAAAAAACTCTGTTAAGTTTGATGATACCCATTTCGTAGTTTGACAAAAAAATTCCAGTTGTTGCTAAGAATGGCTTTTAGCTTGATACCGTAACTTAGTTGAAATATCGGCCAGCAAAAATCTCACCTCGGAATTGAAGCGTCGCTTGACTTGACTGATGAATGGGCTGAAAACTTAAGGCGCCAGCCTGAAAAACAGAACATTTTTATAACACCTGCTTAGAGCTTCAGGTGATGACTGGTGAGTGGTGAAACAAATGAAGTCAGTTCAAACGCAGCTGTGATAATAAAAATTTGTCACATAATTGCTACAATTTTGTTCTCGTTTTTAACCTTTGACTTTAAAGTTACGCGAACATGTTAAAGATGTGTCTATAGCTCTTCACAAAAACCCATCTCAGAGCGACGGAGCGTCACCTGCCAGCGGTGATCACACATGGCACACGTGAATATCCCGGCCTTGACGGTCAACCCGGATCAGACAGACCTGTAATTCATTTACCTATCCAGGAAGGATGAAAGGTTGAGTTGACCTGAGTGTTGGCTATATACGAAGATGGTTAACCTGTGCGCAGACAGTCATCAATCCAAGTAGTAGCCATTGATAGCGACCCAACTGGGAGTCGCTATGCCACGATAGCTTGATTGTTAAGTCCGACGCCATACCATTACGTCACTAAACCAAAGCCAGCCAAAATGCGGCTGCACGTTTGGTGTCGGGCGCTCGACGCTATGACCACATAACGCCGGTGCTACAGGAGCTGCACTGGCTTCCGGTTCGGCGTCGGGTAAACTTCAAGATGGCCACTCTGGTCTACTTGTCACTGTCCGGTATGGCTCTATCTTACCTGGCCGCCGACTGTCAGCTAGTCTCCGACGAAGGTAGTCGTCAGCTGCGCTCTGCCAACTCAAGGACATGTGTCGTCAGAAGGACCTGCAGCAGCTATGGAGACAGATGCTTTGCTGCTGCAGGTCCGAGGCTGTGGAATAGTCTGTTAGCTAAGCTGAGACAAACTGATATTAACTTTGAACAGTTTAAACGGCAGTTAAAGACACTTTTGTTTGGGCGTTGAGAGCGCGGCGAATTGTGGCTATTGTTAATTTGCGCCTTCTAAATAACATTACTTACTTACTTACTTACAGCTTAAAGCGGCCTCGCCTAACTCCTATCTTCTCTATTATTATTCTGTGTTATGGTATTGTTACAACATTTTTCACATACACGAGTTTATGGCTGTATGAACATTAAATAGGTTTAACATTTTTATCCATGACCTGAAGGTAGGCTTTAATTTCAACTAACTCGAAGCTAGGGATTGTACTTGTTACTAGTGACTCGAGAAAATTTCAGATGATTTTATTGCGTGACCTGATATCTTCTGCAAAATATGCAGGAAACGAACACCCACTATGACGATCCAGTCCCGTGCGACAAGCCATCTGAGATTTTTTGGAATATATTCTCGGTTGCTGATGCACGCAAGCTGCTGCTCATAGCTGATTGCTGGACCGGTATCAGCAAGCAACGGAACGAATGTACTGTGGTCATAGTATAGTGTGCCGTCCGTCGTAGAGTATAAGTCACGTAGCCAGCTAATAACACTTAAAGGGCACGAACTATAGCTAGCATGTGCCAGTCAGCGCTCAGGGCGCTACAGGAAAGTTGGGGGCCATAACTCTGAAAATATTTTTGTGACTGGGTGGGCGAGATTATGTGTCATAATGCGTTTTTTGCATAAAATCGGACTACATAGAAAACGTGCGTAGAATGTGCCTAATGCCATTTTATCCAACATATGTTACTGTTATTTTCCCGTTTTCGATCTTCTTGCTTTTATGCCGGTAGTACCGTTTATTTTGCTGTTTGATGTTTATCACATTTCAAAAATTTAAGGTCTTCAATGGCAAATAACTTTGTTGGCAAATAACGATGTATTCAAGTGGTAGCTTTAGCTTATATCATTTTGACTAGGCCGATGTTAGATTTTTTCAAAATAACACTGAAGGTAAAAATTTTGCGATTCTAACTGGCATTATTTTGTATATAATCGCAGAATGTAACTGTGAACGGATGAACGGGACACACAGACACTTCATGGCATCTGCAATTTTGCATAGCAAGCTATGCTGACGCCCTGTAAAAATAACTTGTTTATCCGGTTTATATAGGGCGCCGTTGATTGGATGTGCCACTAATTGCACATTGCACTGAAACAAGCCTTATTCAGAAGATTTGACCCTCAATAATTATGGTACGGACGGCACCCTTTTTTCAATGCTGGCTATCAACAGTAGTAGAAATTACGTCCAGTAAAACCCTTCGCCATGTTCTGTCGTCCGCGTATAGGATTAACAACAACCCTGTTGCCGGACAACTAACCAATATATACGGCAGGAAAAAGTTACCGTGCGTGATAATCCAGATTACACACGTAGAGCTTAGTCGTGCCAATATCCAAGCAATAAATTTTGATAATAATTTTTTCGCGTTTTCTTTGCAGTAAGCGTCTATAGAACGCAATCTAGGGGTAAGGTTTTTGCCTCGCAACTGTAATACAATGCCATTTTTCGCTTATTTTGTTTTTTCTATACTACTATTGTTTAGTATAGAGTTTGTCACACTGACATAAATGTTTTGAATAATGTGCCAGTTAAGGTCTACGATTTGTTTTCCTCTTCATGTTTAATTACTCACGATCTTCACGACGCTGTTGCCACTCATAATCACCTCGGACACAAAAAAAACTCGCCAAAATCAATCAATCAATCAATCATTTACTTGACTCAGACCGAGGCCCATAGAAACAGACAAAGCAGCACAGACAGACAGAAAACATAAAAAGAACTAAACTAAACCAAACTAAACTAAGAAGCTGTACAATATAAGATAAATACAATATACAATATAAATCAATACAATATAAATCACCCAGCTGCACGTTAAAATTTTTTTCAAGTATCCATGTGCGTTTAATCTAATGCGTTATCTATTACTCACTTACTCACATTGTCCAGTGACAAACTAGTCTGGTGATTTTCTGTGACCGATGACATTTTGTCCGGTAGCCTTTCGTCCGTATACTCACCAGCAGGTGTCTGTTTGTTAAAACTTAATCTCACTGGCACGAAAACCGTTTCCGTTTGTTCTAACGGGACGGGACAGGCAAAATATCAGTCTGACAGAATTCATTATTTAAAATGCAATTCGCACTAATGAAACTAAGTAAAATGTCATGAGTTTTGTTTCTTATTTTTGAAAATTAGAGCAACTAAGAAGATTTATTTAAGTACAACGGCAAAAGCGAACAAAGCGCGAAATAATTTTTACTACGACTAGCAACAAGTTGAACCATTTTATGTTCGGCTATCTGCAAAAATGTCTTAAATGAAACTGTTGTTTAAAAATACACAATTTTGGACTAAAAAGGCCTTAGATTGTTAGAATTAATAGATCTTTATCGCGCATACACTTTAATTTGCCTTAGTTTATACTTGCGCAAAGATCCACCGCACAGCTGTAGAATGTAATTGCCGACTGTGTTATTGATGTTTTCGCTGAGCAATACACAGGCTGGCCCAGAAAGTGAAGCGAAGTGTAACGCCAGTTAATCACATTGCGTCTTAAGTAAAACAGCCAGTCTGATTATTAAGCTTTGTCAACAAAACTGCTTTTGTTATTCAGAAATTTTAAAACGTTTTTGGGCGTTTTTAAAAATGTGCATCACCATGTATCACTTCGCTGGTGGTTTGTCGACTGTTGTAGCTAATATAAAATGTCGTAGCTCACAGAGTGTTTGAAAATGAAACGATGTTAGAAATGTAATTTATATATAAATGAATAAACCCCTAATTGCGATTTTCAAAATTAACTGTTGAAGCACTAACCACCATTGTTTGGCTTACGTTTTTTTGGGCCGCACCCAGAGCATTGCGTGTACTTCTAAAATTGATAGAATTATCGACATACTGAAGGTTGCTAACTGGCTTGATTAAACAGAACAGTGGCGTAGCCAACGTATTGAGTTAGAACCTAACTATTACAACAATGTTCTTTATGGCTTTTTGTATAAAGCGTCCTTATCAAATAAATGTAAGTTTTTGTCATAAGAGTTTTTTTTGCTTTTTATCCACCATACCTTGTATAAACTGCTGTCGACATCGTTATAAAATTTGTGCACCAAAACCTTTCGGGCGTTTTCTAAACTTTTGGTTGAGAGAAATGGCATGCAAATACTCTGACCCACATTTTTTCACCAGCTCGACATCATCCTTTGCTTTGCGGATGTATTTGCTTACGACGCCCCGTTGATTTAAATATTCCAAACACAGCTCAGTGGCGACGCGGAAATAATTGTTATTTCCTGCCTACACGACGACTATGACGGGTAACAAGAAATGTTTACCACCGTGTAATGCCGCCCATCCATCCAACTGCCGTCCGTCATGACATTTTGCCGTTACTGTAATTATATCAACGTCACTCGGCCCGAAACATCATTTCTATGTTTTTATCGTTTATTTCGTTATTATCATTGTTTCATCTTGTTTTGGTTATTCGTCTGTGTATTATGCGGCCGTCCCGATAAGCCGCATTACGGGTGTTGCCCATCAGTCCGTCCGTCCGTCCGTCTGTCTTTTACACGGCATCTGTGTGCGTATAACTAAATTCAGAGCGCAAACAAAAAACATACGCATACGCATGGAAAACTCCAGATTTTTCAAAAAAAAGTTTTGAGACTTTTGGGGTGTTTAAAACCCACGAAAAACATTTTATACACCATTATACATGTCATGTCGTTTTGTTGAGTGAATGACCAGACGTCACAACTCAAAAATCACGATTACAATCTAGAATTGAATATGATTAGACATTGTAAATTGCACAACGAACAAAAAAATAAAAACTCCAAAATTTAGACTTTTCAGCTTTTGAAGGTTTTTCAAACCTGAAACTCAGGTTTTTGGAACCGATTTTCCATTTGTAATTTACTGCAATAAAACCTGTTGATGACAGTGACTTTCATAGCGGCCGATTCACTGACAGTCAAACACGCAATATCTTCCTAGCATATATAGTTGCTGCAATCGATCACTGGTGCTCTGTGACCCGTAAGCCTACGTGAGTGTGAGAACAATAACTGCGGCCTGTAGACTACCGTCTGTAACATTCGTGCTCGCACCGCGGAAAATGTACCCGTTCGTTTTTTACCGCCAAAGCCTCCTTATTTTACGCTGGCACCATATTTTATCCAGCGGGATAACTTACGGGTACAGTCATGCATGACCAAACGAACGACATTTCACGCCACACAACCTGTTGTCGCCAAAATGTTTATTAAAAGTGCATTGCTATGTGATTGTAAAAGTTTGATCACAATTTTGATCATGTTTTCACTCTCAAAAACGTCATTGTTTGATTGTTGCTGCAGTAATATTTTTTTGACTTTTTAAATTCAAATGTTATCACAATTTCCGAAAGTCTCCTACCTGATATGATTTTACGTAGAAAACTAGAAATGTTTTGCTGACCTGACAATCAGATTAAATTAAGCTTACGTTTCCGCAAGACAGTAGCAGTATTGACGGCAGAATTAATAGAATTAGGCCTAATTGCAATTGGTCCACAGTCTTAAGTTACAGCTAGCCTACCCAGCAAGAAGATATTTCGAACATCTGCTGTAACACAGCCGTTGCGTTAATTCACTTTCTTTAGTAAATCAAATCTAAAATTAAGATTTCTACGCTTATCGCATAGCAGTAAACACGATCAAAGTAAATCGAGTCACGTTTTACAACGTAGTGCAATTACACAAACCGTAGATTAATTGTATACCTTGTTGTAGTTTTTGTAATGATATTCTTGCAGTATTGTGTTAATATCAAACAATAGGCTATGTCACAATTGTAAATAATGTTAAACGAAAACACTGCGGGCTCTTTTAAAACACAGTTTAGTAAAGTAAGTAGGTAAAATGTAATTTTAAACAGCGCATAACGTTAAAATTAACTCCCGATGCGCTAAATTATAAATAAATAATTGATAAAAAATATCAATCACTTTGAATTTCTGACGATCAATTTTGTAATTAACGTCGGCATGCGTTCATGTATGGTGAATATTGGACCATCTGTTATACGGAAATTACAACGTAAACATGACGCTTGGACAATCGTGGTTAACTGGATCTGGTGCTTTCTAACGCAGATACAATCTTCCAGTGTAATCCCGATACCATAAACGATCGCATATAATCGGCTGCAGGCAAGGTAATCCCATGCAACGGGATCGGTATTTCCGCGAACGCAGCCTGAAATAATTGTTGAACTAGTTTGCAGCGATAAACGGCATAGCTGTGTCAGCATCCTGGCTGTTTATATGCAAATCTTTGTGTCTGCGTTGTGTCTGGTGTGCAGAGACTCGAAGGGACTATACGATAATTCACACTCGACACGACACGGATGTCCCCGAACTAGTCGTAAACACGTCGACGACGACACACAACCATCTTCATCTTGCGCAAACAGCTAACGTTGCGTGTCACTGCACGGAGAGCTGTAGACAACGGACATCACATGTATGCAAATGAGACGACCAAACCAACCGTATCGAGATCGTCTTTATCATCGTCATCATCACGGTTGTTTCCAGCAGCAGCAGCAGCAGCAGCAGCAGTGGTAGTGGTTGGCAACGCCTGAAACACTGCATCCAAGTTGCGCCAGCGGATTTCATCGTATCTTACGGCACTACTCCCGTCCTGCAAGAAGCAATCGCAGCGTTCCGAAAGATCTTTCTTTCTCGCCGTCGAACGGAGCAAAACGTTATCGTTGTAGATGCCGCATGTAGTTAGTCGGGTTAGTAGTCTCAACGGACAACGACGAAGACCGTGCATACAGGATTACGACCGGAGACTCATCGCCGTTTATCGGTAACGTTGTAGGAGTGAGTGAAAGAGCAAAGTTTTACGTCCCGCCCGAGTCACAAACGGGCCATTTCACTGACGCGTTTTTTCCAAAAGGTAATCTCCTGCACTGCTACTAACAACGTCTGACATATAATCGCGGAATACTTTTGCCCTTCTTCGCAATAGACCTATTTGTATTTTGTTTCGTAGACTTTATTTCATTGTGCGGTGTTGAGAAGCTGGTCTAATGTCATAATTTCGGGGCAGATTTAGAGTCTATTCGGCTATATGCGTGATTTAGTGAGCTACAACACACTGGCATCCTTGGTGGTAATCATTTGCACTGGTACTAACAACATGTGGAATATCAATATTGGTTTCCTTCCTTTACTTTCCTTTATTGGTTTACTTTGTTACTCTTTAATACTCGTGATATGTTCTATAAACTGTGCCAACTGCTGAGAAACGGGTCTAATTTTCATGATTTTTGAACGAATAAAAAGTTTATTTAGTTATTTATCGCGTATGTCTAACTTGATGAGCTACAGCCAACTGGCTTAGAGGCAATCGCTCTCACTGGTACTAACAACAGTAGAACTGTAGGCCCGTATCTAAGGAACATCGGGGCGTGAAATGGCAACGGAGTTGTTCTCGGACTGGGAAACGGCGACGACGACGGCGTTGAAAGAGGGTGTGTCGTGGGAGGCATGCGAAACGCAGGATCGGCTTGTGAGCCAGCTCATCGACCGACTCAGCGAGCGGCAGGCATCCACGCCGAAACACGTCGACATCGCCCGCGTCCTCGAAGTGCTGACGCCGGACAACGCCCAGAACAAACGTCGAAGAAACCGCACACAACGAGTCCAACGACCAGGTGACCGATGACGTCACGTGATACCGAAAGGTCAAAGACGTAGCCCCAAAATCTTTGAGGCTTTATATCTCCATTACCGTGCAAGACAGACGTGTGGTTGTAACTGACCAGCTATAGAAATCCGCATAAAACTCCCTGAACAAACGTCGTAAGCTTCAGTTTCTCGCCAGACGTAAAACCTTAATCATAGCGCGATCGTCTTTAGCAATTTTTTCGCCATACTTCAGACAGTCACTACAGTATATTTTGTTACTTGTTATTCGACCTCGAAGTTCTGACGCCGTTCGTGGCGCTGTTCGGTATACTCGGAAACGCTTTGAACTTAGTGGTGCTGACGCGCAAGAGCCTGCGCTACACGATGGATCATCTGGAGAAGTCTGCGCACACAAGTCTCATCGCTCTGGCCGTCTCCGACGCCCTGATATGTGTTGTTTACATCGTCAAGTCGGCGATGAGCGGGCGACTGACGATGTTCTATTCGCGTCACCAATCCATGTTTCCGCTCTACTTCGATATGTACCGCGAGGGACTGTTCAACGTCTTACTGTTATTTCAAATTATAACTGTCACGAGCATTATCCGTCATTGTAGCTGTTTATACCGTGCAAAAACATTATGGCTTCCGGGAAGAGTACAGAAGCATACGATAATATAAAGCATAAAACACATAAGCCTATAACGCATTTCGCAAGAGCAGGGCGAGGTCATCGCATACTCGATGAAACTGTTCAACGTCTTACGTTTTACATCAAAGATATATGATGACTATCTTGCAACTGTGTATTTCGCATCAGATAGACGTTGGAGAGAATTATGTCGTTAACTAAAGCATTCGGCACGTAAGCAAAAGTCGTCATAGACTTGATTACGAGAGGATATGACGCTACAGCATTCAGTCATCGCATGCACATAGCGACTGTTCAACGTGTTACTGATGTCGAGCACGTGGTTGACTGTCGTCATGGCCGTAGGTCGCTACGTGGCGGTGTGTAAGCCACTCCACGCGCGCGGGTTCATCAGCGTCCGTGGAACGCGCATCGCCATCGCATCGGTATTTGTCGGTTCAATCGTCTTCAACCTGCCGCGTTTCTGGCACTATCAGATGATATCAATGCCGTGTAATGATCTTTTGCCGCCCGACTCCCGGCTGCCGACCGCCGACGCCTGCCCATCCTGTCGCTATTACATCAAAGACGTCTTTGAATAAACTCACAGGTAAAAACGGTATATAAAATGAAAACAACAATTTATCAAAATACCTGTACAGCCTTTATTTTTTAGCAACACCTGGTGAACAGTCGTTCCGATGGATGAAGAAGCGGTTGCCAAAACGTCAACAAAATCTTTAACATAACAGTTGTACTTTGATAAATTGCGCTACGTATAATTTATACATCAAAGACGTCGGACCGCTTTATCTCAACTCTGTGTTCGTGACCGTCTACGGCGTCGCCTGCTCTGCGGTCGCCATACTGCTTCCGCTTCCGGTTCTGACGGTGTGCAACGTGTGCCTGGCACGCGCGCTGCGTCGGTCGCGCCTGCTGCAGAAACAGTACCGCGCGATGAACATACGGTGCCGGTCGATCAGATCCGTGACGGGCCAAGAGGCGTACAGCAGTCGCGGGGGCGAGGACCGGCGTACGGGCAGCAGTCGACATCGCGGCGGCACTCAGTCCTCCACAACATCATCGCAACATCGTATCACGCCCACAGTCATTGGTCTGATCGTTCTATTCACCCTACTCGTCGGTCCCTCTGAAATTCTGGCCCTGTTCCGCCAATACATCCTGACCGGACAGCAGAGCGCCGCCAGCTACGACGCATACCAGTCGGCGATCGTCGTCACAAACTTTCTTCTGCTCGTTAACTTTGCCGTCAACTTTGTGCTCTATTGCGTCGTCAACGTTCAGTTTCGTCGCACCTGCTCCGCCATGCTGGCATTCTGCTGCCGCTGCTGCTTGGTGAGGCGTCACGTGTCACGAGAGAACGGTTTGTCTCCTACACCGGATCACCTGCAGCGAATCGGTTGACAGGATGTCGAGTGGATGGCTAGCAGTGCCGAGGACTTGGCGCGGTTGCAGATAAGTAGTCGGGCAAGTCGGAAGCCAGGGTTCCATTGTTTGCCGCTGCTCGATGCAATGTCCCGTATGTCAAGAAAGTCTCCCAAGATCATCTGCAGCGGATCGATTGTCAGAATGTCGAGTACCGGATCAGTTAATCCCAGAATTTAATGTGATTGCATTCTGCTGCCGGTGCTGTGTGCGTTCGTCGCGGCCGCTGGTGGACGTCACCGCTGCCAGTGCCGGGGCAGCCGGTCCTTGCTGTAGCTCAGCGGTGGGTGTCGGCGGCGTGTCCCCAGTAGCCGTGGAGTTAGACGGAGCTGGCGGCTCAGCCAGACACCAGCTTGCACTGCGAAACCGCGGATACGGAGTTAGTGGTCTGCTCCCTTGATATATGTTTGTTTGCTTTGTACAGCCCGCGCAATGCAAATGAACTGGCATTTTAGTTTAGTTCAGGTATACCGTTTTGTAGAGTTAGACGGAGCGGGCGATGGCATTGGCAGTAGTCGGTGCTATCGCTTCGCGTCGACGTCCGTCAACGTCCAAGATGTCGGAGTCAACTGACTGCCGCGAGCTCTACGACCGTCGTTTCCAGCGTGTTTAAACTACACTCAGCCGCACTGGTACAATGTTTTTGTACTTTCGACTGCAGTCGTGCGTCACAAAGCAAACGACGGTGTAGCTTATGCGATCCGAGCGTGGTTTACGATACACCACTGTGTGGAGTGGTATAAGCTCCTACTGCATACTCAATTACTTACTTCAAACGTCCCGTATTTAACTCATAATCTCGAATCGTCGCTGCACGATCTCACACGGCATGTTCGTACTTTCAACACCTTCAGTATTTATAACTGTTAGGCTACGGTTATTTTCAGGAACAGCAGCACGTTTTGAAAAGTGCTACGCATGCCACGCAATAGGCCTAGGGGGCTGCAGGCCTAAATCTGAAAAAGCTTCTAGTATGGAAACTTTCCTAGAAGCTTTCCCAGGCCGTGCCACTTCATTGCTCGCAGCTTGGGAGCTGGTCTATTGTTGTATAATTTTTTTTAGCGGATATGCAGTCTATTCAATCTTTTATCCCTTAGGCTTACGTGTGACTAGAGCACACTGGCTGACTAGCACTCTTTGACTCGCTGTCTATTGTGAACACACAATTATTTATTAGCACCTGGTTTATGTCTCATCGGCGACAGTGTCTAACGTCAATCTCAATCTCATATCCGCTAACATCACATCACCCGAGAAGCAGTCTAAATAAAAGATTGTATACTACACGTGCCGTGCGAATCATGGTAGGAAATTGGAGCGAACGGGTGACACAACTTGACCAACCGTACAGTGATTTCTTAGTGCAATGAAGATGATGTTGAAGTGATGTTTACCGCAGGCGCCAACTCTGCCAGTTGGAACACAGTCTCGAGCGTTTTAGTTGTATGCTCCGTCGATATCTGTTTAGAGATATTGTTTGAATGCTCCGTTAACCAGTGTTATTAGTGATTTTAGAGGACCGATATCATCACATCGTCCTTACACACAGTTGTAAACTGGTAAGTTTTATATATATATATTTGCTGTTTTATTGCCAAAAGTCGGGGAATGAGCCTGACGCATGTAAAAAGCGCTATAGCAGGATCCGTATCTTTACCTTTTCTTTTTTCTAAGGCAGAGCAGTATACCTCCGGTCGGGTACACAACGTTGGATGTGTCTACTACTGCTGCTGCTCCTACTACGCTGCTGCTCGTTATACCTGGAAATCAAGGTTGGCTGTGATAGACTTCGACTGACGTCATCTAATTGCCAAACCCTCAACCTGCATTTCCGTTAGATGCAAGGATCTTGGTGATATCTGTTGTACAGTAGTAGTAGTACTAGTAGTAGAGATAGGGGTAGGACAGTGGTAGTTTAGGCGTAGGATTATGGTAGCAATAGGGGTAAGGTAAGTTATGGTAAGGGTAGAGTATGGTAATAGTAAAGTAAGGGTTACTTATAGTCGAAGTAAAAATAGGAGTAGCAGTAGTTGTGGTAGTAGTTGTAGTGGTTATTCTACTGCCAGATTTTATTCAGCTCCAGATTACTTCCAACAGCAATGAAACTGCAAATATTTATGTAAAAAAACTATTCAGTTTATATACAGTGTAAGGGTGACATCACCATTACACAATGTCAGAAGAACTTTGCTGACTGTGTAATGGCAAAGTTTGAATTATTAAATTGTGATTTGTGCTGTTTTATATCTACAACCACGATGTCACCCTTACACTGTATATAAACTAAATAGTTTTTTTTACATAAATAGACTTTGAAGGTCGTCCTTACAACACTCACACTATCGTGTGAGGTGTGATCCGAAAAAAGTCACTTCGAACGAAGGTGCTAAAGTGAGGGGGTAGAAAAAATTGCGATTTTTAGCCAATAAGTCGCTGTATCTCGGTAACGGTGCGAGATAGGGCCTAGGTTACTATTAATCACTAATAGGAAATCGTACACTGGCTCTCGATTGGCACCAAATTCAATTACCTTGGATGACCTTAAACGCCAAAATAGGGGTTTTATGGATTTTTTGGCGATTTCGGGCTGCGAGACACATTTCAAAAACGAATTGAGACGAAATCAATTTAGATAGACACGGAGAACCTGCGTATGAAATTTTTAGCATTGAACGTAAATTTCAACGGTCCAAGTCTCGATTTTCTAGGTTCAAAGAAATATGTGCACGAAGGCATCAAACAGCGGTACCCCCGTAAAAGTCACTATTTTACAGTTGTTGGCCAGTCTTTCGTAAAAACGGTGGCAGATAGGCATGGGCATGCTACCTATCACAGCAAGCACTAGTGACGAGCTTTTTAGTCGTATTAACATCGATGATTTTGAAAGACCCTGAACTTCAAAAATAAGGGGTTTTATTGATTTTTGCGATCTTTGGCTGCAGCGCAAACTCTAAAAATGAACTGCGACGAAATGGCTGGAGATAGACTGACAGTTTGCGAACAGGAACTGCTATAGGCTTTCGCGCGTCTTTTAAGCATTTGCTCATATTTTTTGTTAACCTTTTCCAACTTTTTTCCACGCAAATAAACCAAAATAACTGACTGGTCATAAAGCAAAGTAACGCGAAGCATCGATTAACATAAAGCGTCGTTGTCAGAATGTTTACAATAGATAGGCCTAACGGTAATGCATCATCACCGGATAGTTTGCCCAGGTAGTCTCGCTGGCAGAGGCAATCACCGAATTTCACCTGCCATCTCACGCATAGGCCTATTATCTTGTCAGCAAAAAGAATTAGGCCGGAAGTGCTCGGAACATCGTGTATCTTGCTACAGCGCTGTCCAAAAGCGTCAACCACCGATTTTTTGTGATAATTCCGTCAAATGCTTGCCGATTTGTTTTTTTTTTAAATTATATCACTGTGAAACTCAGTAGACCTATGCTTACATGTAGTAAATTTGCTATAATGTAAAATAAGATTACATCTTTAAAAAAGTGATCTTACTTGTAGTGTATGTTCCGCTATTTTAGAGATTGACCTTCAAGAACAGTACTAGCCTACTTCAACTTTCATGCAAAATTACTATTAAAAATCAAATTTGTATAAAACTTGTGTTACACTAAATGTCAGTTCAAGGTCATTTGATGTAAAAACTACAAAATAAAAATTTAAAAACAATAATTCTGTGCAACTGAAAAATACAGTTAAAAGTTTAAAGGTGAAAACCACCTCAGACGCAGTTTTGGCTCGAGGCGCTTTCTGCTAAGTGACTTTTTTTGCATTCGTTAAGAGTAGTGCTGTACTGCTCACGTCATTATGAGGTTGCATGTTTCAAATGTCTGTAAAGCGAATTTCGTGAACATTATGTTTTTTTGACTCACAACAGTAGGCCTACTGAGCGACATTGTTTCGTACACAAAGACATTATTGTGTTAGACGTGTTACTTACTGTTCGCTTACTGTGTTGCCTGCTGCTACACAGTGATTTTCCGATGTTTTGTGTTGCGTCAAGTATCACTAATACAATGTATATGGGGACAGTAGGAAATCACGAAAACACAAAAATCACAGAAACCGTGATTTTCGGCAAATGCCGTGATTTTGCCAAAATGCTGTGTTTTCAGCCAAAATACACTGATTTTGCGTTTTTAGAATAATTTTTGGTTTAATCAGCATAAGCTAATTTATTTCGTGATTCTAACACAAAAATATTCACATTTGCCTCTGCTACCAAAGTCCTCTTCGTGCTTTGTTACTTACAAACTCAATATGTAAACGTGACATTATCGTTGATATATGAGGTTCATCCCAAAAGTTTTTGGCATAGACATGTTAGACAACAAAATTTTCTACAATCTATACATCAGTGAAACGTACATCATTTACAGACTCATATGAGTCTGCTGCGGATATGACGTCATTGTAATTTATGACGTCACAGAGGACTACAACGAAACGATTTGGAGCGCTAACGCTAACAGCGTAAAGTCAGTCTCGCTAAGCGCATGATAATTTTCCAATCTTTAGCTTTACTTGTAAGAGTGGGGTCCCGTGGCATCTGATTTTGTGAAAATTACGACAAACAAGCTTATGAATTTCTCATTTAAATCGGTGCATATAGGATAGCCTAAATATGTGCTTATTGCAAATAAGAGCATGTCATGACAAATGACCTATGGGGCGGCTCTTTGAGTTGGCGCTAGAAATCGTTTCTAGTATTTTATGCTCTGTGATGTCACAAATTACAATGACGTCATATCCAGAGCAAACTCATATGAATCAGTAAAGAATGCACGTTCCACTGATGTATAAACTGTGAGAAATATTGTTGTCAAATATGTTGAAGCCGGAAACTATTAGGATGACCGACGTATGTATTCTAATGCTCCGTAGCGACAAAATTTTACAGTTGAAAACCTTGCACTGCATGTAACTAATGATAGTCGTCAATGCTAGAATGTTGAGTTTTATACACTGACTGTATAATGGCCTTCGGGCCCATGATTTGATGCAGTGTCTTTGCTGTGATTTTTCTGTGATTTTCGCGATTTGTACAAAAGTTTGCCGTGTTTTTTGACATTTTTGCCTTGATTTTCTACTGTCCCTACTAATATATATGTAAAAAACTTACCAGTTTACAACTGTGTGTAAGGACGATGTGATGATATCAGTCCTCTAAAACAGCAAAAATCATTTGGGTAACCTTAGATGGGGCTATGCATATGGCG
>Ga0056128_1001185_pt1 | contig 28128 bp, 16 predicted proteins | sample WorMetLIZISLAND2_FD_71113 | JGI IMG/M metagenome (GOLD analysis project Ga0056128, IMG submission 71113) | Marine gutless worms symbiont microbial communities from Max Planck institute for Marine Microbiology, Germany - Olavius geniculatus... ... | reverse complement strand
TGTTTGCTCAACATGACAATTTTGCGAGTTTAACTCTATATTGTTGTTCTTTTTGTTTGTTTGTTTTTTTTGTTTTTCTTGTCTACCAATGTTTATTTGGTGAAATAAAGATTATCATTACAGTAATAGTGACTGGCGTCGAGGTCGTTATTGGAAATTGTCTCCCCGAAGTTCATAAAATATTGCCCGATTTTTAGGAACTGATAGAAAAAAATTTCTAATACTGGTCGATGACGCTAGTTGCCATTTGTTTTGTTATACCTCAGCGCATGCGTCTATCTGGCACAGTTACGGAGATATGGCGCCTCAAAAATAATGGGGTCACGACCTTGACCTTTTGGGGTCACGTGACGTCATCAGTCACGTCATCTGTCACGTGACCATTCGACTCCCGGCAATCGACTTCCTATGGGTGGTCCATAGTGACCATGCGTCTATCTGGCACCGTTATGGTGATATGACTTGTTTGAAGTTCTTCCAGGAAGACTCTTCCAGGAACAGAGGACGGTTGTTGGTCGTCGGTCGACTCTCAATATTACACTGATCTCATATACTCCTCTTCGCTACGTTAGGAACGTAGCGCGCGAGGAGTAAAAATATCGTGTGTGTAAATTTTTATTTCATTCTGAGCAGGTCCGTGGCTGTTACTTCAAAGCTTTCGTAAGGGGGGGGGAAGAGTGGCCCGGGCGGGGCACTATTGTGCGGATACACGGCGGTAGAAATAAATGTCCGATTTCAAAACTGACTCGCGAGTCGATCTTACAGTAGTCGCACAACACTACAATATATCGTGAACGTGATTTGGTGTCTAAATAGATCGCAAAAACGTAGAAGAAGGAGAAGATGAAGCACACAAGCAAAGCACGTCGCAATCAGATCTCAGAGTCAGTCGCAAGACAGTCGCGACGACGACACACGACGCGCTTGAACCCCCTGCCAATTATCATGAGTGCAGGACATTCCCCCTGACATATCTCCCCGGACGTAAATTACAACTTGCAGTTTTTTTATTCGCAGGCCAACATGACACGTGTCGTTTTGCAGGCAGAAAGCAAAATGCCCAGCGGTATCATGGCGTGGTTGAAAAAGTGGTCGGGACAGGGAGTTTCACATTTTTGATCTGCAGCTGCGAATTTCAGACATAAAAGATTGTGGATGCTTGAAATTCAATTTTTTCCCCAAATTTACCTAAATGGGAAAAAAGTGTCAGTTCCAAGTGAACGAAAAATTTTCCACAAGAAGACGACTTTTGATAATTTTCCGACAACCCAAAATTTAGGGAAGAGGAGGCAACTGCTTCCCCTCTGCTCCCATACCACGACGCCAATAAAATGTCGCAAGTTTTCAAAAACGAGCAGGAGTAACGTCCATGGGGACGTTCGGGGTGAAAATGTCCAGAAGGAAAATGTTCGTCTCCCGTTGTCACACCCTGCACGCCGCCGCGCCCCTGTAATGTGTCGAAGTGGGACGGACACCAACCGGCTCCAGTTCAGTTGCCGTGGTTTATGAAGACCGCGGGCGGCAACCAACGCAAGACTGACGTCCGAGACGTGCCTGCTAAAATACACTGCAAAAAATGTCGGCCCTGTGCCGACATAGGCAGCCTATTATGCGGCCGTCCGCCCCGAGCTGCTCAAAACCTTAACCCACAACTTATGCCTGACCTTGATTCTTTTAAACTAAAATTTCGCACACCCGTTACTTATAGGCTTAGCTCACGTTTTCGAGCTAGAAGCCGGTACGATACAGACGAACAGACACGACGGACAGACAGACCGACGGACGGGCAAGATTCGCATTGCAACCTATTGCGGCGGTCGCATAAAGCAGTCGGTTACTTGCATATATTTGTGTTTGCTATAGTGCTGCTTACACAAGCTATATAGCTGGCGTTTGGAAGCAATTTGAAAATCTTGTAGGCCTAAGTGACAGCTAATTGGCATGAACTAATGATACCGTAGTTAATTATGCGGCCATCTACTGCCCGCTTTAACGCGCGTTAACGAGCTGACGGTACATGCAGCATTCAGACATACCACCGCCCCAAAGAGCCACACTTTACCCTGTAAACTTACTCCGTGAGCTACCATTCTCACTTCTCGTCCTGTCGAGCGTAGGAGGCTGAGTTGTCCTAACCACACACACTATCGGCTAGCTACTTGATCCAGCATGTAGCCAAGCTTTTTGGTCAGGCCCGACTTTAGGGGGTGGCACCTTGGCAATACCATGTGTTACGGGCATTTCTGTTTGTTTTTATGCAGGCAGACCGACCAGCATATCAGCCTAATGGGATCTCGTCATCACCGTCGGTCGTGTTAGCTATAAGCCTAGCGTTAATTTTCTGATCGTTTTACCGTAAACATGCTCTTCAGAATATTCAAAATGATTGCCACCAGTTACTTTCTCACAGCTTCAGAGTGCACCATATTGGTTTTCGGCTGGGGCTCCGCCCTGGACCCCGCTGGTGGAGCTTATAGTACTCCCCCAGACCGCCTAGCTGGTTTAAAGGGAACCTACTTCTAAGGAGAGAAAAAGGGAAAAGGAGGGAAAATGGAGAGGAGAGAGTAAGGGAAGAGAAAGGGGAGAAAAAAGGAGAAGAAGGGGGAAAGGAAAAAAAAAGAAAAAAGAGAAAAAAAGGGAAAAGGGAGAGAAGGGAAAGGGTTCGCCCCTTCCCTTTCGCAAATTTTTGGATCCGCCCCTGACTAAATGGTGCCAAAGGCCTTGCGCTGGCAAAAGTCGGCCATGATTTTGGTACGATCTACTTTCTAAAAGTATATATATTTTGTTAGTTTCCTGACGGGACGGTGCCTAAAAGCGAGTACAGAGCGACGTCGTAACTCAACTAAACTGAACTGAACTGAAGCGGTTTAGTTTTCGACGAACTGACCAATGTGCGAACATAGCGAGCCCATTGGTCATTAGTTGACGAGAGCGTGCGCGTAGTCACGTAGACCACCGACGCCGTTAGACGTTGCCCACTGTAATGCATTACTACTTACCGATTGGCCAGTTCGTCAAAAACTAAATCATGGGATTACCGCCATCATAGCTCTCGTGAAATCGGTATAGGTATGGCTCAGGTTGTTTGCTTACCTGTGGTCGGTAAAAAGATCGTCAGCGTTAAACTGCAGGTGAGCAGAAGTGTTGTAATCGCAGCCGATGAAGCTAGTGAGAACGATCTCATAATAGCAAGACTTTACTACAGAACTGATGATAATGCTAGCTGTTGATGATGCAATTCTGTACGTAGTCTCAGCAGCCGGCGCTGTCTGTCTGTCTGCAATGCAGTGCAGCGCGACGCCGATGTGCGTTATCGCATCTTACACTGAAGCCTCGGTTCCAACGGAACGCAACGCACGTAACGCAAGGTTACCGGTCAATTACGTCCGCGCTGCAAACAGTCTGTCAACTGTCGTGCAGTTACAGTTTATTTGGACCCAATCGCTCTTGCAAATCGCCTGGAATTTCTTCAAATTGGCCCATAAGTGACGAAGTTACAACCAGCGACCGTATACGATATTGTTGGTTTTCGGATTTTTATGTTTTACAAGGTAGTGTAACGACACGATAGGTGTGGTGTGCATGCCACTAAATAGCAAATTTCTTACAGAATCTATTGGTAAAAACTGTGAAAATTGGTCAATATTTGGCGAAAGTACAAAGGACAAAAAAAACAAAGTACAATAGCTTAGTTTTTTTCTGGTCACCCTGTATATCGCTGTATTTTCTACATGGTCAGCGTGCTGCTGATCTAAATCCGCGTCCGCTCACCTCCAGGCACGAGTCGCGCGTGCTGATGCGACGCAGACGTCGATGACACACGTACAGACGGACGGACGGACGGGCATCAATTCATTGGCGGATGTGCGGACGGCGGCCGCCTAATCGAACGACGAGATGTGTCTTGACGGACGGCACCAATCATCTCTGATCATTGCAGACATGATATCGATCGATACAAGACCGGATGCACAGAGTTAATGAAACCGCGCAACACTAACGAACATGCCAAGAAACGGTGCAAGATACGACCAATTAAAGTTGCTATTGGTCACAAATAAAATGTGCACAAGCCCCTTTAGATGACACAAAAATCATCATCCTTAAATGACCATGAACGGTTATTACGCACTCTGCTATGCCAATCGTGCGGTGTTGTAGCTAAACCGTAGGTTGTATGAGGTCGGCGTTCGCACCGTTGGATAAGGCGATGACGAGTTTCTAGCTGTCGGTAGTAACCATAGGCGCGTCCGGCAAATTAGCGGCTACGAGGTTTAGACTGCGATACACTGCAAGCCGCTACAACTTTTCGTCAGACAACAATCTACGTTAGCGGCTAGCACAGACGAACTTGACGTTAGTTTGTCCACTAAAATGGCTGTTGCTGCTTGTAAGAGGCAAGTTTCAAGTAAAAAAATAGTAATTAAGAAAACTATTTTGCATTAGTGTTGTTTTATACTGTTCGGTGGCACATTTAGATAGGTGATTTTTCAACTTTCATCTAAAAACTGATACGTTCAGAAGCTCGGATGTTGGCCTAAACTGTAACGTAGCGTAAAATTTTTACGCTACAATATGCTCCTAGCGGCTTGCCGTAGCCGAGTGTCTAGTAGCGTAGCAGCTTACGAGCCGTTCATAGCCGCTAAGTTACCGGACGCGCCTCATGTAGGCTATCTGTGCAGCAGTTTGGCCACAATTTTGAATGCAGCCATCAGAATGTGCGCCGAATTACCGTACATCGTATCCTAGCGTTAATTGTGGCGTTCGATATAGCAGCGTCACCGTAGCTTGTATGGGACTGTTAGTAGTGACTCTGGAAATCGTTTTCTTTGCGCGACCGAAAGTCGAACGCTGGCCTTTGGATACACGCGGTGCAGTCGGCCCACCCTAGCGACATCTGGGCTCTATGTTTGTGTTTCCGCAGCCAAAACGCATCGATCGTCGGTCGTCCGCTTCATCCATCATGACGCAGACGACGGAAACTCATCCGTCTTTTCAAGCGTACAGAACAAGTTGCTGGTCGCATGGCAACGAACCGGCGGCCTACATGGTAAGTTATGGGCTTTCGACTGCAGCAACTTGCATGGCACAGTTTATGACAGCAAAGATTATCAGCCTTCAAAATTTCAAATTTGCGCTTAATTTTTCCCAAAATTTGGGGTTTTGTCCCAAAATTTTACGTTCTTAGACGATAATTTTAACACATCCCATAATTTAAAAGGAAGGGAACTGCCCCCTGTCCCTCCCCGGGACACGCCGCCACTGCGCCGGGTTATAACCCCAGCCAGACAGGCCAGTACTCGATTCACCTACCCCGGAAGGATAGAAGGCTGAGTTGACCTTAGTGTTTGTTACATACCCAGATGGTTTACTTGTCCGCAGACAGTCAATCATCCACTGATAAGACACGATCAGGAGCAGAACCAATGACCTCGCGATCGCAAGTCCGACGTCCTAACCGTTACACTATTCAGCCAATGCGCGACCTTATCGATCGATTTTCTGCTCGTCTGCCATTCACGCAGTTTCCCAGTCCGGCTACTCGTTTGAATACAAACTTGATTTGGGCCTGGCACAGCTCTATGCGTGCATGCATGGAACACCGTCCACAACCACAAGAAAAATAGGGTTGGGTCCATAGATGTTAAAAAAATTCATTTGCAAATAAAATACATCAAAAACATGTATTTTATACTTTTATAAAATACATTATAAAATACGTTATAAAAAACATTAAACTGCAGATATGTTTCCAATCGCTACTTTTTACTTTAGGCATTTTGTACAGGGTGGGCCAAAAAACCGGACCTGTTTGAGCGTTGATAACTCAGCGATGGTTACCCGTAGAAAGGCGTGTGATATGTCAAAAGTTTTAAAATGTTGTGGACAAAAAGGGCCAAACTTGCATAGCAAGCTATTTAAATATCCATTGCCTAATTTGCATTAATCTTTATTACCCCTGAAATTAGGCATTTGCCTGCACTCCCATGTGCCCGAGTTCACTGAACTCAAAAACTCACTGCCAAAAAGTCCAGATTTAAATTCTGTGAATTATGCAGTGCGGTGGCATTGCAACAAATAGCCTGGTCACAAAAGTTCAGTAACTGACCAGCTAAAACGTGTGCTAGGCCTAATTAATAATTGTTGATATTTCAAATTTAGAAATGTTTCCCTTGAACTACATCTCTCAAATTTTGTACGCAGACAGCCTAAGTGAAGAGTCAATTATTTGTGCAAAAACGTTCCCCTAACCCGTTAGCCAGGGTACATTTCTTACAACTTACACACAGACAGACGGGCTACGGCGACGGACACACGACAACTCGTACCATCAGACGCATCATTATCATTCTACTGCCTGCTTAAAACAGCAAAAAACAATAAATACTAAAATTATATGCAACAGCAACGAGTTAAATACTAAAATAACTGTAAATAAGCTATAACCGCAAGTCGCGCGACGGTCAGCAGCAAGAGTCGGCTACTCACTGACTGAGTTTCGTTTACTTATTTATTATTTACATCCATGTCATGAAAGTCGACTTTTCCCCACTCGATTGCATAATCATGCATTAGTAGGCGTGGCAACTGTGGGTGGAGCCGTTTGCAAAGAATGGGTAATTGTGTTTCCTGTTGTCATACGGAGTCAAGTCATCAGGAAAATTGTTGAATTTGGAGATAGTTTTTACATTACAGGGACTGTCACTGACTGTTAATACCGTCTGGATGTTTTATAGCTAATTTTGTAATTGTACGTTTAATTGCAACAGCTTTCGTCAGAAGTTATTTTAACATTTTTCTGGGTGAGAGTATAGCACAACTCCAGTACTTCACAACAAGGTAGTTATTCAGTAGCAAAAATACTCTTTAGTTGTGTTTCTGTAATTACGACTAGATGATATTGTTTTAGCTTTTAGAACAGGAAAAGTAACGGTACGATTTTTTACGCGACGTGGGCCATGAGTAGATTTTAGATACTGCTAATCTCAGTGATGAGCGTGGCACTTTTTTGTCACAGTACGTATAGAATCAGTGATCTTGCAGTTTAGCTTAGTAAAATAATTGCAGACCACAAGCATTACTAAAAAATCCCAAATTCCTAACATAAATCTAGTTTCTTATGAAATAGGTCTATATCACCATGTCTAAGGTCTTTAAGTGCATGTGTGCTGAGTTTGTATTTTTTGTAGTTATTTTACTATAAATTATTTGGGCTGATATCAAATTAACCAAGTTGGAATCAGCATATTTTGTCCAAAAATCCAGAACTTAATGAAACCACTGAAAGAACCTGGCAGGTTTGGATTAAAACAAGAGGCCCAGCTTTTGCTAGGGAAGGTCGACTGTATTGTGTCGTACTGCCTGTCCATCATGCCTGTTGAGAGGGTGGAGTAGGGGGTAAGCTACCGCACCCCCTGCGACGTTTTGGGGGCCCTGTCGTCGCTCAGAAATATATAGTATACCAGAATGCACCATTTTACAAAGAAATTTAAAACTTCTCTCCAGAGAGGCCCCGCAAAAATGTTTGGGGCCTTGCAAGAATGTTCCCCCTGGCCCCACTGTGGCTCTCGATGGGCCTGCTGGCCATTGCTACTTTTAATGTGTTATTTATTTATCTGCCGTCGATATAGTAATCTCAATTAATCTCTCTTTTACTGTTTCCTGTTATAGTAAATAAGTAATTGTGTTCGGAAACACATAGACTGCATAATGCAGGCAGTAGGTTTCTTTGTAAATTATCGCCAAACTGCTGTAGATAGCATCATAGTCAAGGTATAACAATGTAGCTGTCGGCAACCCTATTTTTAGACATCCTTTTGCTGAGACGTACCATTTAGTGGCCTGTAATCCATTTGTTACACACAGCAGACAGATAGAACCATGTAGCAAAGGTATGACTGTTAGTACGGTTGGCCAAAAACTGATTTTAAACCATTGTGTTTAATGTTGGTGTATGAGTTGGACCAATGAATATGTTTATGATGTCTTCTGTTCTGGGTTGAGATCATAAAACTGTTATTAAACGTTGGTGTTTGTGTTGGCTAGAACCGATGATGTCTTTTCTGTTTGGACGCCGGAAGACGCCGCAGGAGATGCTACGGCAAAACCAGCGAGCTCTCAACAAGGCCATGCGAGATCTTGACCGCGAGCGTCAGCACATGGAACAGCAGGAGAAGAAAATCATCGCCGATATAAAGAAGATGGCAAAGCAGGGGCAGATGGTGTGTTGATAAATTGTCCCAGTTTTCATGAAACCACTGTCTGAAGTGGGATAATAAGAGAGTCAGAAATGAACTTGCATATTCCAGAATCTGGCCTTTGGTTTAGCATCTACTTATTTTATGGCTGTCGATAGTACAAGGGTCATCCCAAAAGTTTCTGGCCTTGACACGTTAGACAGTAATATTTTCTGCAATCTATACATCAGTGAAACGTACGTTCTTTACTGACTCATACAAGTCTGTTGTAGATATGACGTCATAGAGCACTAAACCGAAATGATTTGGAGTGCTAACGCAATCAGCATAAAATCACGCTCGCTGTTGCATGACAATTTTTCAGTTTGTAGCTGGATTTGTAAAAGTGGGGCCCCCTGAAATCTAATTTTGTGAAAACCCCGACAAATACGCATATGAATTTCTCATTTGCGTATGTGAATATATGTTAGCTTAAATTTGTGCTGGCTGCAAATAAAAGCATTTGAGTAAATTACAGTTTCATGCAAAAATGAGGGACGGTCAGAGATTTTTGAGTGTCAGTATATTAGACAAAACTTTTTATTGTCTATACATCAGTAAAATGTAACTTTCTTGCGTATTCGTCTGAGCAGCTTGTGGAACTGATGTCATTGTAATTTACGACATCACAGAGCATTAAGCTGAAACGATTTGGAGCACTAACGCAAGCAGCATTTGAAGGAGGCTGGTTGGTAGGTGCATGAAACTTTTTCAGTCTGTAGCTGGCTTTACTAACCTGGGGCTCAGTGGCATCAGTGGCATATGAAAACCCTGACAAATACGTTTATGAATTTCTTTTTTTGTGTCTGTGAGTATACCATAGTCTAACCTGTGGTGGCCGCAAATAACAGCATTTCAGACAGTTACAATGTTATGCCAATAGTTAACATTTTAAAAAAGATTTTATTGAAAATATTACTGTTAAGAATATCAGTTGTGTGAATAAAAGTCAATCAAGATTTGTGACTAGTTACATGAGCCCCTGACGAGCAGGGGTCTGGGAGCGAGCCCCATGCCATAGTCCCCTAATTTTAGCACTGCACCTTAGTCTTAAGTCTGCAGTTACCGATTTGGCTGTTCACGACTATGACTTAGTACACTAAGACCACTTTGCGTACAATAATGACCTGACCGCTAATGACTATTATCTATTTTGAAATCTGAAATTTGATCATGGTGGTGTCTGCTATCCACGATGATGGATGTCTCGAGCCTCTTTCGTTGACCCTAAAAACCGTTTTTATTTAATGATTTACAACGTCATAAATTACAATGACGTTATATCCCCAGCAGACTCATATGAGTCAGTAAAGGATGTACGTTTCACTGATGTATAGATCGTGAAAATTATTGTTGTCTAATATGTCGAGGCTGGAAACTTTTTGGATGACGCTCGTATAGCAAAGATACGATGATCATCTATTGATCCATTTTTGGCTCTCTACAAGTATGGATAGAACAAAACTAGTTGTAAAACAACACTGGCTAAAATTGTCTTTTGGTGCATATACAAGAACTGTTAGCTGTTAAGAACTGTTAGTTATGACAAGTGCTGAATGTGCCGAAGAATGTGCTAGTAATGTGCTGAAGAAGAAGCACTTGCATTTTCTTGAACAGTTTTTACTACTGTCGGTTGTTACGCAAAATTAGTGATTTTTTAATACTTGATTGTTTTAAAATTAACTATAGATGTGTCTGCTGTGTGTGCTTTATGGTACTTTTAACTGTGCAAAATTTTTGGAGAAGGTACGTAACCAGCCACACAGGTCAACTCACCTCCATAGGTAAACGCAATGAGTAGCGGTAAAAGCTGGGATGTAAACAAGCACACCACACCATGTCCATGGTCTGGTAGTGTACTGGTGTCTGGCTGAGGCTTGGGTGGAAGGACGATTACTACCAGTGATCGTTGTTGATTGCCGTTTGCTCATAGGACGCGGTGAAAATAATGGCGAAGGATCTGGTGCGAACTAGACGTTACGTGAAGAAGTTTATTCTCATGCGTGCGAACATCCAAGCCGTTGCTCTCAAGATACAGACGCTCAAGTCGAACGACGCCATGGCACAGGCCATGAAGGGTGTCACTAAGGCGATGACCACCATGAACAAACAGGTTAGACAGGTTGTTTTTGTCTGTGGATGCTGCTATAGAATTTTTTTGTATTTTGCACTCTGTTCGGAAATATGTAACTGCTTAGACGTTAAACAATAGAAGTATCAGATCTGAACGAATTTGAATAAAACTTTTTAGGCTTAGTTCTCAATAAACTGCTAAAGCGATTGCGACATTTTGTTGAAAAATGTTAATTTTTTAGCGGAATTATTAATTGTTGAATATCGATAACAAAATATCTCCGTTACCAATATGTCATTACGTAATGCAATTACTTGATTGGAAATGATGTCTAGGGAGTTACTTTTTTCTGGACAAAGTTTATACCGTAGTCACTGTGTTCAGTGGTTTAACATGACCCCCGTTGACTGCAGTGATCGGTCATAACTCATTTCCACAACTATTTGTAAAGCAATGAAACATGTAATACAGTGGGTGACCAAAAGTGTGTCATAATGGCGGTGGCACTAACGATCGATTTGTTTGTTTGTTGGCAGTTAAATTCTAACACTGCAAATGACATTAAAATGCAACAAAAGTGTTTATCTGAAGTTTCAGTATTTTGCATTAAATTCTTTGTGTGCAGTAATGGAACAAATGGATGTGTAGATGTGACGAATGGAGGTTTAGTGAACTTTGCTTCAGGTTGCCAGAGCAGACTTGATAAAAGTTCGGTCGCGATTTAGTAGCTGACAAATCTTTCTGGACGTGGACTTGCACATATTTCTGATCGTTTTAATGTCCAGTGATTGTGCTGACCACGTTTTCTGTCTTTTTGTTGACACAAAAATTAATCGAAATTAGTCTATTAATTTTTGGAGATTAATCTATGAGAAATTATTTTTTTTGAGTCTCAGCCCTATTGTTATTACATGTCTGGTGTGATGTGATGTGGGTACAGCTGAAGCTGCCTCAGATTCAGAAGATAATGATGGAGTTTGAGAAGCAGTCAGAGATCATGGACATGAAGGAAGAAATGATGAACGATGCCATCGATGATGCTATGGGTGACGAGGACGATGAAGAAGAGAGGTTATTGACAACACTTTGTTTTACATCGATCGTGAAATAATGCCAGGGTTGTAAGAAACCCAGGTTTTGTTTGAAAAAGTCCCAATCTGGTGGGCTTTTTTGCATTTTTGTCGGGTTTTTGGAGTTGCAGGCTTTCTAGGTTTTTAAAGTTTAAACTGTTTTTCATAAAAAGGCTGAATTAGATAGGTTTGGGGATTTCTGTGGATTTCCAGTCGGTTGCTCCCCACAGCAGAAAATATATCTATGTTTGCAAATTGGTAGGTTAACAGGGTTTAAAAACTTAGCCATAATAAAATATTTCACCATTAGTGGAACAATAAACGAAAATTGGATTAAGTTTGGGGTGGGGAATTTTTAGCAGTTTTTAGGTGGGTTTACCCCACCGGGTTTTATGGGCCCTCTGCTTCAGTGTCTTAAATTGTGAAATATTGCCATCTCTGATAAGCTGTGTAAGGATGATAAATTATGCTATGGGCAGTGAAGATGATGAAAAGGAAAGGTCACTTGAATACTCATAAACACACTGTTGTACTTTCGTTGCAGTTTTTGTGGTGAAATTACTGTTCTGCTAGTTAAGAAATATTATTTTCTGAACTTTTGTCCGTCTTGATCTGGCATCGAAAGTGACGTCTGATGTTGTAATAAGACTTAGGAAATGTGTTAATTAAAACACGTTCTGATGTCACAGTTCTTGTTATAAAATGTCAGAAATACTGTATAATACCTCTGTATTTTAGGATGTTATGGCACTATAGAAATTTTGTTATCATTATTGTGAAATAGTACATATCAGTACAGTATATTTTGCACAAAATCCAGTGGACAGACAAGGAAAACAAACAGAAAATGCCAGTACTGTATTGAATAGTTTTACTGTTTTACTTTAGCAACAGTTTGCATATCAAAATTTTAGAAATGTTATTGCCTTGTGTAATGGGCTATATAAATTTCTTAAATTACGACCTAAATTGTTTCTTAAGTTATTTATATATTAGGCAAATACTTCTATGCATGGACTTTGGTGTGTGCAAAAGTTACTTATTTTTATGACTAGGGCCCACAGTTTTCCGCGGTAAATTTTACCAAGTTTTGCGGGCCAGTTCGCAAAATTCCGCAGCTCACCATGGCCTTCTGTTTGTGTGTAAACTAAGCTTTATTCTGTTAAAAAAACTTCACTTTTTGGATGCTGGCATGGTGCTCAGTTATGCTAGCAACATACAAAGGAAATTATGGAATTTTTTTTCTTTTTAAAAGTGCAATTTGTCAATTAGTTGCATTGTGTTTATTTACAATTGTGCCGTGTTATGATGTTACGATGGTAATTATTAGTAGGGATGCAGTTTTAGGCAGTTCAGTTTGATTTTTCTCTGTAATATAGTTAGTTTAAAGCCAAAGACTCTACTAATCGTTGGTCACTTTTAAATATTTGTGATATTTTAAAATTTTGCAGAAAAGGGCAAATTCCCTGGCTTGGCTTGAAATTCCGTGGCCCGCGGAAATCTGCGGGCCCTATTTATCACTATTGTGTTAGTGTCATCTACATAATTATGTGTTTACTTGGTTTGCAGTGAGGCCGTCGTAGCACAAGTCTTGGACGAACTTGGTCTTCAGTTGACGGACCAACTCTCTGGTAAATATAATTCACTTGAAGCTTTAGGTCCAGTTTTTCCATGCACATTTGATGGCCAATCAAGTTGATTTTTGATCAACTTTGGGACTTGATCAGAGATTATCTCAATGACCGTTTTTCCATCGCCAATTAGCGGCTGATCATCCATCAAATCTCCTATCAAGTTGATGCAAGTTATTGGCTGAAGTCAGGTAATTGATGATTAAACATGGCGAGCTGCAATTTGATGCTTATTCGCACCAGAAACATCGCTTTTCTGTGCTGGTCAGAACTGCAGTTCCCACGTTGAAATGAAGTTCTAGACGTGGCGGTCAATTACCGCTAAACAATTTATATTGTGTAGTGTTTCATGAAGAAATAAAATGGAATATTGACGTTTCTGTATTGATAAATGATAGATCGTCTTCGATAGCAGACAATTCGTTGTTATCAGTGGTTGCTATGATGACATTTACTGGCTAGCAATCACTCTCAATGCATGCTGGGTAAACACTGCAAATTGAGGTCACTGTCAGCCAATCAGATTGGCATAAAGTAGACTCAGTTGATGGCAAATCAGCAAGTCGTGGATCATGTGATTGGAGATCAGAAATGTATGGAAAAACGAAACACAGTTGATCAACGTACAATTCTGAACGTCAAGTTGATCGGAGATTGGTGAATCGAAGATCAAATTTGATTTGCTTGTGCTTGGAAAAACTGGACATTAGTTCCATTAGTGCCGTTTATTTATGCAGAGAAAACTCTGTTAGTGATTCGTAATTAAAGACTAATTGTTTCACTGAATTCAGAACTATACAGAAGCTACAAAAATTCTACGATTTAGATTTTAACAAATGTTGCTGATCCACTATAAGTTTGGGCCAACTCAGTCTCCACCTTTTTTGGGAGAGCAGTCTCTTGTTCAGTTTTGTTGACATCGCTGGGTTGACATCATGACATTGTCCTGAATCTAAGGACTTCTTTAGCAAGTAACCAAACAGGTGATTAGCCCAGACTTTGTGGAAAAACAGCTATTAAGTGGTGTGTTTACTGCAAAATAACTAGTACTGCTATACTTTCTGTATCCATTGTAGATGTACCAGTCAGTGCAAATATAGCTAAAGCCTCTGGTGGGGCCAAACAACCAGGAGCAGTAGCAGCAGGCTTATGATTACTACTACTAGAAATACTATTACTACTAATACTACTTCTGCTACTGCTAAAATCTTTGTATGTGTGTTTCAGACCTACCGGCAACTGGAAAGACAGCCGTGGCGTCGGGTGGGGTGAAGCAGCCTGCAGCAGCAGCGGCGGTAGCCTCGGGCGGTGGAGGGGGCGGTATGTCAGACGCCGACGCAGACTTAGAAGCACGTCTGGAAAATCTTCGACGTCAGTAGCACCGCGATTAGCACCTTGTCCCTTCTTCACTACATCGTGCTGTGCTGGACCTGCGCGGAACTTTCTAGTTTCACTAAGATGAAAGTCTGCAGACCGAACTCTTAACCTAATCCGATCTAAAACAGTTTCATAAGGCGCTAGGAAAGCGTCACCTGAAGTTAAGTCTTAGGACTTCTTGAAGACAGAATTGTAGTTTTTAAAATTTGAAATTCCCAGCACGCCGATGCCGATATTGGCTCAAGTTCGGTCTTAATTTGATTTAATGCCGCAGATTTTTCCGATCAAATTGTCAGCGTGTGGTCAAAGGTCTTAGACTTTCGTCTTAGTGAAACTTGACTTTGCCCATTGTATATAGACAGCTCCGAACTGCAGCTGTTTCGTTGCAGAACATCATTAATTGTGTACAGACCTATCATCGGTTTTGTGCTGTAGGGTGTAAAATACAAATTCCTGAGCTTCCAGTTGCACTACAGTGAAAACTTGGGGACGGTAAACAATATTTGTTATGTTTATTTATGATACACCATCTAATCGCATTGCCATGTAATATTTGGTAACAACTCCTTATCATAAAAACAATGACACACTTGAGAACTGAAGTACAAATACTGCAGTGTAACAGACTAGACGTGAACAGTTTTCTTTCCAGTAAAACTTTGGAAGCAAACCAAAAACTGCACCAATATTTCTGAGGGTCCACTGCAAATTTTAGGGAGGTTTTTACATAAATGGATGCAACCGGAAACACAGGGAGTATTTTTTATTGTTTACGCCTAGGCAGGAACAGGAAAGTAGAATTAGTGTATGCAGGAGGGAAATCTGGAAATCTGTGGATTATGATATATAAAATTTATAGGGTGCTTACACGATCCAGCAAACGTCCAGCATTACCACGTGCATTTTTTGAATACATTTGCTGGAAGTTTGCTGGATCATGTAAGTACCCCATTACTGTGTTATTATGCAGTTGTCTTAATAGGCCACATTATGTGCCCTGTTTGTCCATCTGTCTGACTGTCTGTCCGTCTGTCTATCTTGTGTGGACTTCTAACTTGAAAACTAAAAAACTTTGAAAAACTGAAACTGGCGTGAGCATTTCCCAAGACAGTAGTAACTGGTGTGCCAATTTTCCGAGCAAGATAATTGGATGTGAAAGAAAATCTCCAGAAAATGGTGTGCATTATGTTGCATAAGTGATGACATAGCGACCGTGGATCATCCTAGGCATAGTGCAGCGGGCATTGTGGGTTAAAAAATGTGGTGGAGGGGTCAGGAAGTTCCAATTTTTTGACAGATAACTGCAAATTTCCCTCAGTATTAGGAACTGCCGAGGACTTTCGCTTTGAATTTTTATATTGCTTGTGCAGAAAAATGATCTACAGTTTACTCATGAATACAGTACGAAGGAAATAACAGCAGTTCAGAGTTTTGACTTTATCCCTAAATTCGTCCAAGGTGGGGGACCCCAGCCACATTTTCGTATTTTTGACAGAAAATTTTACAACAGAAGGAAAATTTTCTAACAAGCTATACTTTTAGGTGGGGCACACCTGACTTGGCCTCCTCTCTGGTTTAGGGACTTGTGTGATATATTATCTTCTATCTCCAAACAATGCAGCGGCATGACCAGAAATGTGAATTGAGGGGGAGCTTGTCAACCTTCCCCTTTCCTCACTCTCCTCCCGTCAGCTCCTTTTCTCTCCTTCCGCCCCTTTTTCCACTCCCCCTTTTCCTCCCCTTAGAAGTAGGACCCCCTAAATTTCAGCCAGGGGCTGTGGGGAAGCGCTGTGAACTCCCCCACCAGCCAGTGTCTGGGCCAGAGCCTCAGACAAAATCGAATTTTATGCAGTTATAGCCTTAAAATAGGACATCTGGTGGCAACCATTTCAGTTATTTTCCCGAGACCCTTACATCTATTTGTAGCAAAAAAATAAGATGCTGAGCCTTGGCATCCTGTGCCCCCCTTGTCTACGCCACTGGAACAGTGAAGTTTGCTGTTGTAAGTGCTGTGATTAATGCCGCGTCTGTCAATGGCCTGGCACGCATTGTTGTACACTATGTTTTCTGTTCACTGTTTATTCATTGAACTGATTTCCTAGTGTAGACGTCATGCTTTTATGCCCCTGTCCTCCAATAGATAGCATTATCACATTGATGTCTGTCTGGAGGATAACATTGAAGATTATTAGAACTGCCATTATGTTAATTACATATGCACACGTATAATGGAGTTCTTACAATTTTAGGTTTAGCTTGTTTTTTGGTATTTTGTGTGTTTGTGTTTCTGTAAAGGTTAAACTTACTGTTCTGTTATGTTTTGTGTGCATTCCGCCTGGAAAGGCCGTCCCCGTAATAACCTATACTGTGTCGGGTGGGACGTTAAACCCTACTCACTCACTCACTCACTCATGCTTTTATGACACTTATAAGGGGTTAGGGGTTATAACTGTGAACTGCCTGTGGTCTACTGACTGCAAAATATTTTGTAACGTTTCATTGTCAGAATGCAAATAAAGTTTTGTCATTGTGTAACTATCGGTATGTGTATAGATAGCATTTGTATTTTTTCACTGATTCGATCTATTTCGTAAAGTAATAAGTGAAAGGGCAAATATATGCCATCTTAGTCTTTTTCTAAGAACTAGAGGAGCCCTCGTCTGCCATTTCCAGTTTCCGTAAACTTCACCTGTGTGGAACCTTGTCGAACCTTTAGCAACCGTTGAGAAACATTATTTCTTACCAAAATTATTAATGGTTGTGATAACAAAGTATCTCCATTACCAATATGGTGTTACATAGTAAACTCCTGTGTTCATTTGCGTAACTTTAACAAACAACATCTCATTCTGGCAAAATTTTGCATAAAAAATGCATCATCTATTGGCAAAATGCCAAATTTCAATTAAATCTATTTACGCAAACAACAGTTACCTTGGCTTTTGTGAGGTCGCCTCAAAGTGTGAAGTATCCAGTATTAGGCAACTGTTTGTTTAATCCTGACAACGTCCACGGCCTGCTGGGAAATTCTGCGACAAACTTTTTTACACCATACCCTTTCTTTTGCTTCAACAGTTTAATTAAAACATGATCATCTGCAGAAAACATTAGTTTGATGTTTATGTTATGTTTTTTTGTTTATGTTTATGTTATTTTGATTGCATCAACAAATGTCACTTCCGCTTGATCGACTGCAGTATGTAACACCATATTGGTAACGAAGATATTTTGTTATCGATATTCAACATTTAATAATTTCGGTAAGAAATAATATTTCTCAACGAAATTTGGCAGTTGTTTCAGGAATTAATTGGGGATCAAGTGTGCGAAAAGTTATTCATATCTGTTTAGATTGACATTTTTTTTGCACAATGTCTAGGGGATCCGTTTTGCACCGGACACAGTGTACATCAGATATGACTGATATGACTTGGTTCTATTAAACAACAGTTTGCAAAAATTTAACCTTACGTTTAAAAAAAACTGGTGGCGAGCCTGATCAATTAACCAAGTGACGCTTGATGAAGCCCAAATTCCATCCTGCCAACATTCCTGCAGGGAAGTTTCGGCAAAAGTTGTGGACACAAACCATGAAAATGGGATGTCACGGGGAAGTTTGGGGCATGTCGAGATGGTTGCAGCCGTGTCCATGGAAACAAATCACGAAAGTCCACAGACCTTAAAGTCTGTGAAAATTGCAAAGTTGGCACAATGGAATTTGGGTTTAACTGAATGAAAAATCAGTGAACTAAAGACACAAACCAATGAGTGAAAGATCAGTAAAACAACGGTTTACAAATGGCAGTGACTGACATCACACAAGTATTTAAAACATACATTATTGGACCACAAAACGACACGATCCAAAATAGTTGTACTATCATACATACAGAGCATATACATTGTACAATGAAGGTCCACTATTGTGAAGGGACACTTTTTCAAAGGTCCCGTAATATGGTTAGCATAGTAACCTTGAAATGTAACACTAACAATAACCCATCCCAAACTATAATAACAATTTTCAGAATTTTATGGGTTGACACCACTGTGAACCATTTACAGCACGGTAAACTATCCGGACATGAACCTCATTCAGAGAATAAGATCTTGGTTACTGGGGTTCAAGATTCAGTTATCAAGAACCGCAAGCCTGCAAGAAGTTAACAACAAAGTGTTTCCTGAAATAATATTTTCCTGGCAATTCAAAAAATTCCCCCGGACATTTCCAGGTTTTCTGGACAACTGGTCACGTGTTTCACATGTTGATTATACTGCCTACATGAATAATGATAACGATAATGATAATCTAGCAAAGCACCAAAATATGGCGTGAGTTTGTAGAAAAAAGCCTGTAGTGAGTACATCTAGTGCAAATGCTAGCAGCAGAAGTTGCACATTGAAACAAACGTTGATATGCATGTGATATTGCACACTTATTGCAGAAGATCTGATGTTACAACTTTCACGGGGGTCTAACAGGCTTTATCTCAAATATATCCGTGACTGCGCCACTTCTAGTCTCTGTCCTTAGTCATTCGTCTCGAACTTGCTCCAGTATTTTTATCTCATTAACAATTTTTTTAAATATGTTACTCGGCAGCACAATAGGGGGAAAATGTTTACAGCTTCAAAAGATTCTGGTGCAAAAAGCAGTAAGACATTGACTCGGAAATGGTGACCACAGCACAAAATAACTGGCTCCACGGACCATGGTTTAAACCAGAAATAAAAGGCGGCAAGTTAACAACATACCTGACTAAATGCGGTGACATATTTAGAAGGTTAAAAAGCAGACCAGCTGTACAAATAGCCAAGATATTACTAAATGCCATGCCTTTCTCTTATGATTAATTTTTTTCTTTAAATTTTCTTCAATTTAAAGGGCACAGAGGTGCATATCACCCACCTTTAAATACGCCACTGCTTAACTACATTTCTGCACTGTTAGCAACACACATTAGATGTGTAAACACACACACATAATTACGGACATTATTTACACAATCAGTGGAAATTAAAGCTAAAACGAACCCACACTTTGAGCTGCTAAGCAAGACAAATCGACCAACATTAAATGCAGAATTTATAACATTTGTCATTATTACACAAATTGCATGAAGCAAATTGCAAATATAACTAAAGCTCGAAAAGTATAAAACATTACCTCAATTCAAAATATCTTATAAACCGTTAACCAAGTTGAACCAACATGACCATAAAAGGCCTATCTGCAGTTACCCTCAGTTACCCTTAAAGAGTAAGCAGCAGCTTTTTGCACATCCTGTGAGCAACAACATGGGTGTACAAAGTCTAAAAAACATTCAACAAGTTTGAAAATATCAAAGAATATTATGATAATATGAACAGGAAATTCACGAAGTACCTTGGAGGCCTCACAAAATGTCAAATGGCAGTAAAAGAATCAAAAGATTTCCTAACTAACAACAACAAACAAAAGACTGAATTAAACACACATTCATCACCATACTTCAGTAATCAGTGGTAATCGGTATTGGCCAATAATTGGCCATTTATCAACCAATTGTGTACCATTTTGCTGGTAATCTGCTAAAGTGTAACACGTCAAAACATTTGCAACAGATGAAACATAGATAAAACATATGTGTGTTACTATATACATACATGACTTGCATCTTAGACAGCGCATTTTCCAAAGTTAAGCCAAAACTAGGCTGGTCCCCGAAAATAAACTTTTGGTAACTGCACCAAAAACTTCCAGCCACCAACAGCATCAAACTGCTGCATTAGCAAATGGAAAACATTTGACCAATTGTACAACTAAGGCATTAAAATCGTTTCGCATTGGTGAGAGTTTTCTCACAACTGACATGCATTACACGTATCCAGAAAAAAATAAGCAACAATTTGAGCCAAGCTAAAGAATATCTATGCAAATGTTTGAAGAAAATGGAGTACCAGGATAATTCATGCCCAAAACCACAAAAAATGTGTAATTTAGTTAAATTTACGAAGAGTAAACTGCAGACTTTTCCTGGACACAATGCAGTATTTACATTTTCACACAGTAAAGATGGAGCAAATTTTATTCACAAAAAAGTGAATCCACCACAAGCAAAGAAATTTTCAAAAAAGCCTCTATTCTGGAATTCAAGGACTAATGAAATGACCAGCCAAAACTTGCAGACAGTCTAGTAAACCATAAAACAATACAGCACACTTTAACGTACAAGTGACTTATTAAAATACATTTACAAACAAATAACTAACAATGTCCGACACACGTATTTATTACTTAATACTAATTAGTCATCACTGGGTATCATGAACTGGCTATTAATAAAAATAAAACTACTAACAGATTATTGTGTCTAAGAGAGCTGACCCAATACCAGATATGTGATTATGTTACAAAAATTGCAAATGAGTATGCATTATTAGTTGGTGTACAAACTATACTTTAATGCGAAAGTTAAACGCCAACTTTTCAGACACTAATAAGCTGAACAATGGCAAAAATTACAATTTGTGAAAAAAAGTTTTTTTAAAAATCACAACCTTCTTGTGCATACATAATATCTGGTATGTATTAGCGAAGAATAACAGTCAAATATTACGTAAAATATCGACACAAATTAACTATTCTGTTCACTTTTTGACCTCAGAAAGACACATTTATAGGCTGCATTTCCATCCGTACATTATAAAACTGTTATACACAAACATTATTTTAGTATTTAATATCTACACTGTAACTTGAAAACCAATTATCAGATTTTGATAATTTTCTGTACAAAAATTCCAGACACAACTTGCCATCAAATGACCATTCAGTTTCCCACCTCACCCATCGTTTGTATTTGCACTACCTGGGGAGATCACAACCAGCGAAATATCACTTTTTATCCAATGCGATGTGATTGCTTAATTAACACAACGCATAAAACACATTTTGTTCATGTTTCTGACACTTTGGCTGACATTTCATTGAGTTGTCCACAGGCAAGGAGACGTTTTCTCCATTCATTGACAGCAGCATCGATAATGTTCTGCTCTAGACCAATCCAGGCTCTACCAGTCGTTTCTTGACTTTGCAAACATTCCTAAACTTCACCTGTTAGACACACTGCTGCAAAACCTGCTGTTGGGGCCGACAAATTATCATAGATGGAATTTATTGACGTTTTTTTCATTCATTTTAACACGTATTGTGCTTGCTCTGCTTTCCCCAGGTAGTGCAAAAGCAGACGTTGGGTGAGGTGGAAACAAAAATATTTATTCAAAACATTTATTTAATAGCCAGTTGTCGGAAATATTTCTGTTAAATATTATTAAAATCTGCTAAATTTTATTCAAGGCACGATCAATAATGTTGGGAATGTTTTTTGAGATTTTCTTTTATTTTGACACATAGTTTGCTTGATCTGTTTTCCCTAGGTAGTGCAGAAGCATACACTGGGTGAGGTGGTACACTGAACAGTTATTTGATAACAAGTTGTGTCAAAAATATATGTACCAAAAATTATTAAAATCTGGTAATTGGTTTTCAAGTTACAGTCGAAAATGTCGAGGATACTTTTTGAGACACAGTGTATTTTTAAAAAGTATACAGTATCATATGTGATGATGTTCAACAAAAACTATGAATATCTTCACGATAATCATAATACGATGAGAAGCGGTAAAAATTCCTGAAATATCTGCTACCAGCGTGTGCAACTTAAGGTGCCAATCACGTGAGGGGGAGAGGTGGGCCCAAGGCCCCAATATTTGAGTGTGGGGTTGTACCATTCAAAGGGTCCACTCAATATCAAAACAGCTAAAGGCTAGGAGCATTTGATTAGCTTGCTTTTAATTTGCAATCTGACAGACTCTTGTCACACTATGCATGGTGTTCAGATAAAAAAGCCCAGTGCTTTTTCTTTCTTTCATAACTCAGTCAAATGACAATAAATTCATATGAAATTTTTAGCAGCCATGGAAGACGGAATACTGATTCCAAATATTTGACCAAAGTTTGGCTGCTAGTTAAATATTCTTTGATATTCATGATGTAACTGTGACGTCACGAAAGGTGTTGTGACAAACAAGTTTGCTTGCCTCAACTGCTGCCGTTAGTTGCTGCAATGCTCGCAAACCTCCCCCCCAGCCGCAGCTCTGCCCCAGAACCTGCTGGGGGACTTCCAACTGCCAGATCCTCTGATCAGTTTACTACAAAATGACACCTTCGTGCCCACGAATTTTATCATTTTACACAACCATTAGACAATGTCGAACCAAAGTGCCAAGCTAGCTGGCGACCAGTTAATTCATGACATCCACACGTCTAGCTATGTACAGTTAAAGGCCGATTGTATTACTGCCAATCAAAAGCCAAGTCTACTCATCTTGCTGACTTAAGACTAAACATAAAAACCACTATATGAAACAAATGTTGATAAACTCGTCTTGACTCTACTCAAAATTTGAGCAGTAAATTTTGTCGTTCAATTTTCCAGTCCACCTTTAAATTGAAAACGAATCGAGCATATTGTCCATGTTATGCGTGTAATACAACAATTTATAACAAATAAACATGCTCAGTTAAAAAAACACCTGGCTAACTGATATTAAACCGTGACGTTTACCAGCAGCTTTTGCCTCAAATTTGACGATATTTTGTGAAGACAATTTTTTCTGTCTCGTATTTTCATTTATGCATGACGCCGTCATTGACGAATCAAAATCATCATTACTTAAGTAGAATCGAAATTCTAAATTGTTTCATGCAATAAAATTTGCTCAACTGAGACTCTGAGTGCAATCAGTGAGTTACTTAAAATCAACTGATTTGAGTGGCGTTCACACAATCGACTCTAAATCACCTAGAAACAAACATATATTGACAGTTATTGTCCTGGTGTTATTTCTTGCTAGCGAGATAAATGGCCGCAAGGACAGAGGTCGTAGCGAGGCCGAAGACAAGAGCAAAGCTGGTCCAACTCATTGACGATGGGATATACCTCAGTGCTGCCACCTGGGGATATGCAGAACACATAGCAATGATAATAATAATAACCAGAAGAGATCAAAGATCTCAACCCTCAGTCATAAATGGTGTAGGCCACCTGGCGAGTACGATGGACTTAATACAGCTGCTACTAAACAATAGTTTGTGACTCCGGGTCCAAATCAAATCTAACCACGTGTTCATAAACTACAGCCCCTACCAAAAAATTAACAACAATCTGTTGATACCCTGTTGAGAAGCCTAGCAGAAAAAAAAACAAACAGAAAGAACAACCAGACACGGACAACAAGCAATAGAGGCAATAATGAATTTTTGAATTTCTGTTGTCACAATAAGCCTGCAGCTCAGAATTGAAAAATCAGTCAGCCTCGATTTTACACCAAATTCTACATTTCGTTTCAGTTTGAACACGTTGATGCAAATTCGGACACACGGTGTACGAAAATTAAGATTGAGTAACCAAACAGTGATCAGGAGTGACCGGAGTCCCTGGTGGCCTAAAGATTGGCCACACAGTAGAACCTGAATGTATGAATAAGGCAAAAAAACGACAATACACACCCATCCGCCCTGGTCGGCAATCCACTGCGCTATCCTCTCCGACACGACAAACTTTACAACCCAGCCGATGATGTTATTGAAGAATCCGGCGACGCCTCGACGTAGATATGTGATAGCCAGCCGATAGCCGAAGCACAGCAGAGTTACTATTCGACCCCAGTGTATGCCTCCCTCACGAAACAACCTGCATACAACGCAGACTAAGTCAACTCAGCCTTCTATCCCTACGTGGTGAGAAAATCGAGTACCATTCCAGCATGCTCGGCTGGGGTTAAAGTAGGGAGTAAACCAGTAAAGTCTGGTTGGTGGTAGGTAATACTGTGTAATCTCGTATGCTTCGTAAGCACTGTGATGGGGTCCTACGAAGAGCTATAATCATCTTTCACCTTTAAATTTTGGGGGTCACCCGACCCATAACAACGAAGGGCCTAAAGGGGCCTATACTTACATTATCGTCTATAATAAGCTTCCAGGTTTTTATGCCAATAACACAATACATTGGTTTGTACCAATCTATCAGAGGCATAGGCGTGTCAACAGCTTTGGCAAGAAAGTGAACGCACGTCTGTTCATGGTGAGTCCAACACTCTAATGCGCAAGCTCCACTATTTCTACCTGCTGTGGATTTATCATACAACACGCCGTACAACAAGCCGCTAAACAAATCAAACGGGACAAAAAACTGCCCCGTGCCCACGTCACTGACGTGACTCCATATACGCCAAGGTGACGCTGCTATATCGTATTCTACAGTGAACGCTAGGATACGATATGATAATTCTGCGCACGGCGATGGCTGCAGGCAGCAACATTGCATTCAAAACTGCGGCCAAACTGCTGCGGACAGTGACACGGTTGCTATTGACAGGCGATAGGAACTCGTCATCACGCTATGCAACAGCATCATCACCAAACCCGTACGACGTACCGTTTCGCCACAATACATGCACTACAGAAAGACAAAGAGACAGACAGCTTGTGTCACAAGCGCGAACGTTATTAGGGTCGGCCAAAAAATAGAAAACTGTGTCGGCCCAGTTTCTCCACTCTATGCGGCCGTCCGCCTTAGTGGCGTCGAGGCAGAGGGGGGGAGGAGAGGCAATTGAGTGCCCCAAAATTTTCGACCGTCCGAAAACTTACTGAAAAAAATTTTCTTTCCGTGAAAAAATGCAAAATTTGGAGCTGAGAAAACATCCAATTTCGGGAAATTTAAGTGCAAAGCTGAAATATACTTTGAGCATCCATAATCTCTTCTGTCGGGAATTCGTTCTCGAAAAATTGTAACTTCCTGATGCGCCTACTTTTTTAACCCGCAAGGCCACTGGACCGGCTGACCCTTGACCTTTTGTTTGAGCTGCAAACTGGTCCGCCATAGCCAGGGCCCGACATAGCCAACGACGATGCAACTTATCCACATTCCTAACCATATCCTTAACCCTCGCAGGGTTCGGTATACGTCGCGGCGTCGATTCGGACTAGAGAACTACCCCGGTTTTCGCTGAAGTTATGTGTCAGATCATGCAGGGTTATCGGGACAGGCACGATTAAGGCACACACAGCAGCAGCAGCAGCAGCAGCCGTATCCGTGGTTAATGCAACTTCAGCCCTGAGGCAGTGGCCCATTGCAATCAGATGCATGGTTGAACCGGTCCGAGATATTTCAAGGCCTGACCGGCATGTGACACTATGCGTCATCAATGACGTCACACACTCATGGTGGTATGCGGCCACGTGTCCATGCACGCATCTCAGCAAAATACAACTATGAGGACATTTAATGACGCTATGGATACTGGCAAAATTCATCGGTATTAGGCCTATGTATTATGACTTTGATCGGCCCAGCGTCGTAAGAAAGCAGGGTTCCCTGTGCAGTGTGCACTTTTAGTGGCAAAAAATTGCAAGACTTTCCCGGACCGTCAGAACGTTCTTTTCCAGAACCTTCTCAGAGCCCGGCAACTGTTATAATATTTTCTTTACATATAAACAGTAGCTTACAGCGTGTAATCTACTGCACAAAGTTCTTCACAAGTATAAATTGGCAGTAAATAATTAATTGCTATAGACGCTAGTGCTATAGACGTTGTTTATTTTAAACCTCCAGTAAATTCATCAAATATCCAAGATCTTCATTTTCCAGGGCTTTTCAGGGCCTGGAAATCGATTCGGGAAAAATGCAGGACCTTCCAGAAAGAATGTGAACCCTGTTTAATTCAGTTATCCGTTTTCCTGTTTGTCTTAATACCGTCATATTATGGTGAATCAAAAGTGTCATCAAAGTGCCGTATTATCTCACGCGCGAATAATGGTCACAGCCAACATCTGTGTATACGCGGTCACCGTCTCCAAGGGCAATCTTCAAACAGCAGCAGCAGCAGCAGCGACCCTGGAGAAACGGGGCGGGGCCTCGGCACTTTACAGCCCGCCCCCTCTTCGGGAAATCCCCGTCCCCGCCCACCGGACGGCTAAAGGAAAACCCCGGCGACCCGGCGCGGCGGATCAAATGACGTCACAGGTTCCGGCCGATGTATTCCCGCGCCGCTTACGTCATAACACGCTGGACAGAGGTCGCGGCCCGCACACGTGATTAGGCAGCGGCCGCGTTAAACGAAAAAAACGTTGAAAAGCTGCAGTGTTCAGCAATCAGTAAACGCTGTTGGCACAGGCGTTAAATTGATCCGTATGGGACATCTGTGTCCCTAATATTCAGACCTAAGGACACTATCATGAATGCCCCCCTCAGTATTTGAGCCCTGAGTAAACGCAGTAACTTAGACTTTTCATCCATGCAACATTTTGGCCACCAGTAGATTATCAGAGAAATAAAAATTAGTAAAACTTGCCACCAGATCTCATATTTCAAGGCTAAAACGCACCGCGTTCCATATCGGCTCACAGCGCTCAGCCAAAGCCCGCGCTGGATTGTGGAGGTCCTCTTCTAAAGGAAGAACGGGAAGGAACAGAAAAAGTGATGCGAAAGAGAAAGGAAAGGAAAGGAAAGGAAGAAGAATTCACCCTAAACACGGACAGAATTAACAAAGCAAAGCGTAAAGACTAATAAGAACTGACCGTTTGATATTCATGCACCCACACAATTTAGACGCATGGATTAAGCCAATGCACGCTAAGACGCAAATAGCAAAGACAGATCATGCCAGCAGTCATTAAACGTCTAACAAACTACACAGGACCGACACGCACTCAGGCACTGCAAACAGCATCACATTCGCGACAACGCATCTCATGGCTGACGTCCCTGTCAATCAAATCTATCCATTCCCTGCAGTGTCGCACTCGCATGCGATCTGCCCAAACCACGGCTGACGGGTGGGGATAAACCTGATGCGTAAAATCGGAGGGGGACAATGACAACTTTCCATACCAAGTCGCAGATGGGTAGTTATAAAACAAGAAGCCCAGCTGTCGCTAGGATAGCCGACCGTACTGGTTGTCAGTGACCTTCAAGGTCATCCAAGGTCGATGATTTTCATCTAATCTGAAAGAGCCTATGCCAGTTCCTATTAGTGGTTAATAGTAACCTTGGCCCTATCTCTCACCGTTTCCCAGATACGACCACGTATGTATAGTTTGAAACTTTCCACTGAAAATTTCAGCCAAACCGCTGCAGATGCAGACACGGTTACTATTGACAGCCTATAGAAAGTCGCCAGCGGCCTATCAGATGACGTCATCGCCGATACCCTACGACTTACCGTTTAGCGTTCCACAATACATCCGTGACGGACAGACAGACGACGACAACCATGCCAAAGTCTGGTCAGCTAATAAATGAAAAAAGTGCTTTCCAGCTTTTTGGAGAGGAGGGGGGAGTGGGGTAAAGACCGAAAAGACTGGACCCGAAACTACGGCGCCAAGTTAGGGCCAAGAGAAGTCGTAGTTTCGATTCCGGTCGCCGACGGGTGATTGTCTGTAAACAGATGAATCAAACCCAAGGTCAACTCAGCTTTCCATCCCTCCGGGGCAGGTAAATCGAGTACTGGTCTGTCTGGCTGGGGTTAAGGCGTCACCCGTGTCAAGTTACAGGCGTGATCTCATACGGCATATGACGCTCCGTAGCTCTGCGGTCAGTTTCCCATAAAAAGCTGTACACTACCTTTAACCTTTTACTTTCTTCCTCGCATTTTCCCTTCATAAAATTCGCTTTCAAAGGGGTTGGGCCTGAACC
>Ga0056128_1001183_pt1 | contig 28144 bp, 12 predicted proteins | sample WorMetLIZISLAND2_FD_71113 | JGI IMG/M metagenome (GOLD analysis project Ga0056128, IMG submission 71113) | Marine gutless worms symbiont microbial communities from Max Planck institute for Marine Microbiology, Germany - Olavius geniculatus... ... | reverse complement strand
TAGACGAATGAATCGACCACCTCAACAAGTCCATCTGCCACCTGGACTGTTGGGCATGGAGCTGGATTGCCAAATTGGATAATCTTAGTTTTGGACCAATTAATCTGAAGCCCAAAGGCATCTGCCTCCTCATGCATTACTGTTAGGGCAAGGACAAAAACTTAAAGCATTTCTGCAAGTAATGCGACATCATCTGCAAAGTCAAGGTCGGTGAAAATCTCATGCTCCAAGGTAACACCGGTCATTCCCCGATGCACTGTACGCTCCATCACGTAATCCATAGGTCCCAAGAAGAGGTCTGGAGCAATACAACAACCCTGCCTGACGCCACTGTCAACTGCAAAGCAATCGGACATCACTCCATCGACATTGACACAGCTACAGGTATCTGTGTAAAGTGCTTCTATGAGGTCCACAACTTTATTGTCAAGACCATAGCTGCGGAACACGCACCACAAGGCCTTGCGGTCCACCGAGTCAAAAGCAGCCTTCAGGTCGACAAAAGCAATCCAGAGTGGTCGCTGGAACTCTTTCCTGGTCTGGATAAGGGTATTCAGCGTAATGATGCGATCAACAGTTGAGCGGCTCGGAGTGAACCCACTTTGTTCCAGTCTTCAGTTGCAGCTGATAAAATTCTTTTCCCTTCCATCCGACTGCCAGATGTCATCTGTGTTGAGCTAGTTTATCAACATCACAAGCTGCAGCACATCTAGCTACATCGGCTGACAGCTGCCATCAGCGCCACGGCTGTACTGTGAGTGCAGGTCCAGTGGGAGTATACAGTCGAACGCTCAAGTGTACATTTAAATGTCATCAGGCGAATGTCGTGGTGAACTCGCCATGGCAGATATATGTACCGCTTTCAGACAGAAACTCTGTCCAAATTCATACGGCCAAGGAGGTTAATTATTACAAAAGTCAGCCGTAAAAACAATTGTGCACAGCACCGTTCAATCCACTGAAAGTATTACTGATGCAAAACATGCATGGTTGCAAACCAGTGTCAGAACACACTGTAAATTAATATGTATACACATATGAATGCAATGTAAACAATGAAATGAGTGCACTGTACAAATCTAGTGAGATAAAACGGAGCACAAACATACATGTAGTCTAAACTACAGTAGTACACTGCCCAGAATAATGGTCAACTTTGCACGTGTGACCAAACTTTAACCCAATTCATTGTCATTTTGGTAAAGAAGCTCACCAAATAACGGCATTATCATCAAACACTAAAAAAATTATTCGTTATACAGCCATATTCCAATTGTCAATGCCTTGCTCTATTCGAGAGATATTCACGATCAAATTCAAATTTTGGTTGTTTTTGTCCTAAAATTTTGGAGAAAAACCTTAAATTTTAAAATACAGATCGGAAGTAAAATATATCGATGTGCACTAAATGTATACATACATGGGCAGCCATAATCAATACGACTCGCTGCAAAGTTCAACAAACTTAAGTAACAAAAGTACAAACAATCCAGACCTTGTTGCTGATGTGCAGATTACTGACAGGCTGGTCGGAGAAGTTGCTCAGAGTGAGCTCTACAGAGACGGACCGTGACGACATGATGGAAATTGTACGAGTGAAAGTGTACGACACATAAAGACCACCTCCAGTCACTCGATTCAACAACTCGACCTTTGGCCGCAACATCGGCAGTGCACCCATCAGCTGCTCAACATTGCACAAAACACCATGACTATGACAAACACTAACAATCTCTTACTATTCTGGAACTCTTTACCAGAAAACTATACACTATGAACGTTTCAACAGACTACTATAAATGCATTTGTTCCTGTGATGCCTGGTAACTCTGCTTTAGGCACCGTATATGAATTCGCTTTATTATTCAAATCTTCTTCCAGTGACCTGCTGATTTATTCTTGTAAAAGGTGATTAGATTTGTCATAGGCAGCCTATCAGATATACAAAAGTAAAAAACTATCTAACTATAATGGGTCTACCAATAATAGAGAAGCACATTAAACTTTGGGACTTAGTTTTTAAAGCACAGCCCATTTCCGATCATGTAGCAATGACCGATGACCAACTACACAATACGCAATTATTGCAATTAAGAAGTAGAAAGTGCCACTGTAGTAAGTTCCTGTCTTTAAAAAACATAGTTTACAATCTACACATACTGACAAGACAACAGTCGGGGATATTGCGAGATTTATTACAAAATCTCACAAATTCAATTGCAAGTACCAAAATATAACTGCCGGTGTCTTATCAGCGACGACTGAATCAGTGATAGCTGATGGTGCACATTGCAGCCTAAGCATAGTGGGTAGCACAGTGAAGCTGAAAGACAACATTTTTGAAAGGTTGGAACATGCAAACATATTTCCAGAGTAGAGTATTCCTGTTTCTTAAATGCAGAAAAAAAAACGTTAAAACAACTGACAACTTCGCAACGATGACAGATATTAAGACACTATATTCAGTTCTATTTTAAACAGATAGTCTTTGTTTTTTTTTATTAGTGCCTCCTAATAAATTACAACAAGCAAAGGACTCATCAAAATCTTTGGCAATTATTAGAAAGAAGTTTTATACCGATGACTGAGTGACTACTGATGAATTATTATTAAATGTCAGTGCCGTTGGATAGTAGAGTTCGACGTGTGAAAGTAGAAAGTCATACGACATACATTGGAATAGTTTGGAGTCGGTTTAGCATCAGACGTGGCAGCTCCTGCAGCACTGGCAGTGAGCGGAGTCAGCAAGTTGATGGGACTGAGCAACGTCGACTGCGATAGTCCAATACCAACTGAAACATTCAGAAAACATGCACATCAGTTTCACTAGCACTTCTAACTTACACTTATCTCTATAACACATTACATACTTTCCACCCAGTGTAGTATAAGGTCAACTTTTATTCTTATTTTGCAGCTTTATTTCTAGGACAGACATTATTATCAAAATAATACATCATATTTTTTCACTTGTCGACAGTCTTCTGCAGCTGAAGCTGGAATTCCACTATGGGAAAATTGTTCATCTTGGTTTATGTTGAAAAGCGACAAAAAAATGAAGTGATCTAGAGATCTCTTGATCAACTGTCTCTCTCTACAAACTTTCTGAGTATCCCTCATACTTGTGTTCAGTCAGCTCTGCATAAAATTTACGACTTTGCTTTGCAACACAAAAACTATTTTAGGCAAATCAGACACGATGTGGTACAAAAACTACAAATATCTGTCAGAAAAGTTGAAATATATACTCACAATCGTCATTTAAATCGAGCAACATCTCTGACGGCTTAACATTAGATTCCGCTGTCTTTCCATCAGTCGACTTAGCACCAGCTCCAGAAGCCTTCGCTTTGTGGGAACTCTACACAAACAACAAACGATAAACAACATTGCAGTGAGTGAAATAAATTAACTTGAAGGCCAAGTCGCATCAGTTTACGTAACTGTGATAAAGCGCTAATTGGCAAAATCAAATGTTAATTTGTCAATATTTATTAATCTTCCTGTTGCCAGTGTTATCTTTATACTGTAAAAATAAAGTTTAAAGTGGACAAATGTGATGAAACTGTGATGTCACAAACAACTATTAGCGTCAATGTAGCGTTCGACAAAATTTGAACACTAGCAGCGTCGATGAAGCGTGGTAATGGGTGAAAACACTTCGCTTGCATTTCGAGATGTCACTGTAATACACTGGAAGTAGGCCGACTGTATGCCCTTTCCGTTGCACCAATCGCCGACAGATTCAGACTTTTGCTTCCAGAATGCAAGTGAGTTCCCCTCTCTGAGCACGTGCTGCATCAACGCTATGGCCAGCTCATGGCGTGAAACTTTCTTGCATGCTGCAACACATGCTATAAACAAAGCGTAGTCGGTGACATCATCATTTCGTTCGCACAACATTATTTTTATTGAAATTTATGTAAAGCAATGTTTTTATTTCAACTGATCAGCGTATTATTAATTAGAATTACATTCTACACATATTTAGCCAATATAGTTTTTTTTCGTGCGACTTGGCCTTTAAATCATACCACTACAAATTTACAACACGCAACTTCAGGAACAGTAACTGATATGATTACATCCATTATTAGTTACATTGTTGACGTTTCGGCAACTGCTGTTACCTTCCCCCTCACAATTTACATTTGCTGCTAACTTATAAGTAATCATTTCATACTATGAGTAATTTAAAATAATGTTATATTTTCTATATAAATTAATCCTATTACAACCTCTATTAGTTAAAATGTTTCACGTTATGGCAACCACTGCTGCCTTTCCTCAAAACAATTTCTGTTCACCAGTAGCTTATTAGTTAGTGTTTCAAGCTATGAGGTTATTCAAAGACAATATTATCATCACCCCACCTTGGAGTTAACAAGAGCAGCAGCATTTTTCCCGTGGTCATCATCGTCACCATCACCACTGCTCTCACTGCCAGTTGGTTCTTCACTCGTCTCTTCTTCACTCGAGCTTTCCTCCGAAGCCTCGTTCTCATGATCAGAAGACCTAGCTGCAGCTGCAGCAGCAGCAGCAGTGGTTGCAGGCGTCGGTCGCTTCGTCTTGATGGGTTCGCCGGCATCACCGCTGCTGCCTGATTCGGAGCCTGATGCTGCTTCACTCACAGCCTCTTCTTCATCTTCTGTCTCCGACTCTTCGCTCAACGAGCTGCTACCACTTGATGACTCATCTGCACATCGATGAAAAAGCTTCTAGCATTAGAACTTTAAAGTCACCAACTCATTTTCAATGCTGCATACTCGTAAAGCCATACCTACCTCATTACCATCACCTCTGGATCATTAGTTACATTTTGACACCAATGGCTCAATTCAAACCTGGTTTTGTTTTATGTTTTATCATCGATCAAAAAGGAAAGCTATGCTGACAGACGAAAACTGTGCAAGGCTGCAATCATTTTAATGCATTACTCACAGAAAGTGTAGAATCATCAATAGCCTACATTTTGACTACAGAGAGCGTAAATCCATTTTCATTTAAACTTTATCGGAGCGCTCCAAAAGATGATGTACATTTTATGCAACACAGTGCATAATGGCTACATGAGATCATCGAATTTGGTACAGAACAAAAGCGTAGATGCAATTTCATACCAGTTGACAGCAACCTTTATACTATTTTGCACTGTTTCAAAGATAATTCAGGTTTTCTGCTGGAAATAGCCACATCACCCATGTTCCAACCAAAATTTTAAAACGTTTTCGCCCAGAAGAGATTGCTGATGTATGGGTCCCTAGACATAAAAGCACGAAGCTAATTATATTTGTGTGGTTACTTTTGAAGTAACCTAACCTATATGACCACCACAACACAGCAGTGTTACAGTACAGAGACGGACAACTTATGATGGCAATAGTGCACTTTGTCAAACATACATCGTACATAGAAATAAAAAAGAGGGACAACTAATAATACAGCAGATTCCAATCAACACTGATAAAGCAAAGCTGACCTTCTGATGAGCTAGAAGTCTCATCCTCGGAATAAAATGATTTCTCATTCTCCGCTTTCTTCTTTGACAGCTTGGACTTCACCGTGGACGTTGACATCCATGACATCTGGACGTCCACATCTCGGACTGACGGATCCGGTGGGACTTCGGGCCAATCCGGCAGCTCCTGGTAGCCGTTTGCTTTCACGTTGATCATGTGAGACAAAGTCCCGAGTTGGAACTGATCCAGGTCTGACATTCAACAAATACACAAATATGGATGCTAGCGAGAAACTAACCCAATAAGGTTTAGCGGAAACAATAACATATGCTGGGGTAGGGCCCAGTGCCAACATGATACGTGTTCATCTGTCCAAGTGCTAAGCATATCTGGCATTGGCTGTAAAGTAGAACAGAGCAAGCAGAATTAGAAAAAAGCCATATCCTGCCATAGGTCCTTTTGTTGAGGTTTTTGACGCGAGAGACCTAGACTTATGACATACTGAACGAAAAATTGTCAAACTAGTTACTCCTAGCCTGAAGAACGTTCATATCAAATTTGGTTAGGAGTCCATGTAAGACACTAGAAGAAAGATGGACGAATGCAAATTAAGTAATCCAGCCCACACAACAACCACATAATACCGGTAACAAAAAAAGTAATTAGTATTTCACCAACAATTACCTGCACAATCATCACTCACCAGTGCTGCAATAATTTACTCAAACAGTTAATGACAATATTACTTACAGAAATGTAAAGATGGTATACTAGCTTTAACCAGTTAGATGTAATGTATGCTACACTGCTGAGGGGTCTAGGCAGAATGCCCATCCGTGTAGGACCTGCCCATTACTGTTGTACAATATGTACAATTTCCACCAAACGAACAAAAGCAATATGCACTTACTGCTATTTGGAAGACAAAAACATCAAACTAATAACAGCTACAGCAGTAGCAGCCCGCCGTACTATTACCATTACTACAACATCACTATTCAACAAATACTGTGAAAAAGAAAGACCTTTGAACTTCGACTCCAGTACTGGTGCCGGTTTGGTTGCAAGGAATATTTTCTTGACGTGTTTCATCAGTGCACCACCACTGGAAGCTGGCTTGTCTTCTCCCGCCGAGGCATTGGCAGACGGCATGATGAGTTGTCGCAGAAGCCGAGCACGATCACGAATGTCGTAGTTAAGATCGTACTTGGCAAGATTAAACACATACTGGCACAGCAGACGCGTCTGCTTTGGGTTGGTGATCGACAGCTTTGTCGCAAGATTCAGAATCTGAAGCTTCACAATATCCTCCTGCAAAACAATGCAGTTAGGAGGATATGTTTCCAGTGATTAACAGCATATTTTCCCACCAATACAGGGGAGCAATTAATTTACAGTTCTATGGAGCTAATAAGCAACTCAGATTTTTCCTTCATTGGCATCAGCTTCTATTCTGAACATCCTGCTGAAGCTATCCAGGTTTTTTCAGTGAGAGAACATCAAAGACCTCCTGACTGGCTTAAATTAACACAGGTTCGGTGATGGAAAGATCATATCTAGTCTGCTAAATCTAAATCACTGCCACAACAATTCCCAGAAGATTACTTCTCGAGTGCAGCCAGTCTGAATAATTCCAGTATGTCATGTCATGTTGCCATGCCGTCGAAGACAATGTTGACAACCATGCATGCGCTGCCAGAGCAATCTGTCCTCCTCTGAAGCCCTGATGAGCTCAGTTGGACTCACTTTGTTCTTCCATGATTTGCACAAGCTGTCTAGATACTTCAATCTTTGATATCCCTCGCTCTCCTCCTATCTATCCTTTCCATCACGACCAAATTCCAGTATAATGGACTGATTAAAAAAGCTAACTGCGGATGTCTAAGCTAAATTCATGCAGTGCATTTTCATTTGATACAGATTTCCCCCGCATATCTAAAATGTAATGCACCGACAGATATATCAGCAACAAGAATCTCCATTGCAGAATGATCAAAACTAACTCTGACCTCATTCACAAAGTTCTTTGCCATCTTGCGTAGAACATCCGGTGCAATCTTTGGCACTCGATCAGAGTACTCACCAATAAGCCACAATATGCTGGCACGAGCCATTGGCACAGTTATGGTGTCCGTCAACTTGGCCATGTGACTGATGATTTCACCGTGTGCTGACGGCTGTCACACACAGAAGATGCAACCAAATCTCACATATTACTCCATCACACTGTCTCTGTTACCGTTGAGTAACTTATGTCACACCAAAATACTCTAACAATAAATTTTTTAAAACAGAATTTGAAAAATCAAATTAATTTTAATTTCTAAAATTTTTCTACTAGCAACAACAATAATGACCTTGTTCATTCCAATAGCTGACTGGGACTACCTAGGATTATCGTAATTAACACCAAACATGTTATGCATCTAAGTTGATTGATAAACTCAATTAAAAGTTTTTTTGCACGACTGCTAGAGACAAAAACAAAAAAACCCAAAAAGTACAATAATATTGCTTTACCCCAGTTTGATAATATCCAAGAACAAACAGCATAATCTAATACTAGAAATCTGGGGCAAAGATCAACGTGAGTCCGCCCAGCCCCCTAAGTCTGATTGGGGGGAAATTAGGGGTAGGGGTAAAATTTCCCCAGCACCAGTCACGTGGTCAGAACTCAAATGCACTGGCATACGCCGAACAAGCATTGTCGACTTAGGGTAGGTCAACATGAGCGCCTATAACTTTGGTCGTAGTGGACGGAATTTAACAAAATTTTTTTTGTTCAATGCCGATGCCGAAAGGATCGTGCTCGTCAACGCCAGTTAGATTTTGTCGCTATCTTCATTGGTTCCAGAGACATTTGCACTCAAACTCGAAAGCTGTCGTAAATCGCACCGATTTTTGAACGTTTTTTTGCCATCCCAAATTTTAAGGGGGCGGTGGCCCCAAATGTTGTACTTGTGTTAACACCCCAACCTAAAGGCACGTCAAGTGCCAAAGTTTCGTCGGGCCACACCCACTAACTCCAAAGTTATAAGCACTCCTTTATTACATTTTAAGCCAATTTTTCACCCCTCTTTGAAAAAAATTGTAAGGGGGGCCCCCATCTGCGGTGGAGGGTGCGCTAGTAAGACTTGGTCATTCTCTAGTGGGTGTTAAAATTTGAGGGTGCAGCACTACCTACGGGCTAAAATATGCTCTTCCGAAAAATGCGCCTTAGGTGGGTATGATTTCACATCGAGATCTCCAAGGTTACTGGACCAAACTTCACCAGACTTGTTTCGCCTAATGCAGGAGGAATCGCGGTAGATAAAATATTTATCCAATTTTGAATATCTTCATCCATTTTGGAGATATTCGCCGCCGAACTTCAAAGTCGTCCAAAATCGGGCCAAATTTTGCATGTTTTTGGCCCTGAAATTTTTTTGGGGTGTGCCCCCAAAATTTAGACCTGCATTATAAAATTGGGCCTAGTACTGACCACTGTGCAAAATTTAACGCCAGTCGACCCACGCATCTCAAAGATCTCGCATTGAAAAAAAACCAAAAAACATCTGAGGTAAAACTTAAGTCCTCCCGAAAACTATCGTTTCCAGGCGGACTAATAAGATGTGATCTGAAAGACAATGGCTAAACCTGCATCTGCAGAAGTTTCTTAATGACAACCACACTTTCACCGACAACAGTTTCTGCAAAAACAGAAACACAACCATTAATAACTGTCAGCTGCCTTACTGTCACTGTCTGATCAATGCTTAGACGAAATATTAAATCAACTTACATCTGCGTATACATCCAGTGTCCAAAGGCATAACAAACTATGGCAACAATTTTGGACCAGCTTCAGCATAATTTGAACACAACTTCCTCCTAATACTGTTTCTGGGCAAAGCAACTATAAGTTGTGAACAAACATGCATAACGCATGCCAATTAATTGACCATGACAGCAATTAATGTGCAAAGCAATGGAAAACAACTGACGCAGTTTCGCTAAACAGAGTCTCACTTCTTTATAAAGTATTCAACTAAATTTGCCACATCAGCACCAGGCAGCTCACCACTGCGATTTGACAGGAGGTTGACAAGTCCGTTGAGACAAGTGTCGGTGATCTCGGAGATAGTGCTGGCACATCGGCCGATGGCTTGAATTGTGGCAGCCGCAAACTCTTTGTCAGAGCTCGAGACATACGTCTACAATACAGCAAGTACCAAACGAAAATGATTAAATTAACGAACAGTTACTTCTGCTTCTACTGCAATGTCAGTACCGGAATATTAAATGAGCAAAGTCTCCTTAGTAACCATTTAAAATGTTCAGTGCCGATATCAATATCAAAACAATGATGACACCAGCTGACTGGCACAGTCTGCCACCATAACCGATGCAATGCTCACAAAATAAAATATAAAAATTAACCTATGTTTGTATGTTCATCCACTACCATTCCAGCAAGTGTTCTCACCGAGATTTTAGTTGCCATTTATTTCTCCTTTTTCTCATTCGGTCTATTCACCTATTTCTGATCCAATTTTCCTACGAATCGTGTAAACCAATGGCCACTTTCTGAAACTGGCTTGTCTCGTGTCACTGATTAATTCACTCAAGCAGCATTAATATCAGCTCACCGGTGAAAAATTATTTCTACTAGAATCTACATAAAAATGATGACTTCGAATGTAATCAGTAGAATGACTACGTGCAAAACATTCCCAAGAGATCTATAGCATAATAACAAATACAACACAGAAAAGAAACAAACAATATCCAGCCTGTTTAAAAATAACCTTATTCGACAACCATACATATTTAAAGTACATGTAATTAATTGTACAATTCATTGCACCTGGAATTCACGAAGGATGGTCGCAATATTAGTCTCGGTTGCAAGATTAGTCAAGATTTCCAGCTGCAAACAGACATTTTGTACATCAGTGCTCATTTTTCAGCAGAAAAACCTTCTTTGAAATTGGAGGTTAGTAAACAGCTTATATCTGTTGCAACAGTAAAAGGCAAGAATTCCAAGTCATTTATTTCAGAGCTGCTTGAAATTAAATTTACTGACTAATCACATGATAAATTGTTAAATTTTTTATGATTAATAAAATTTTGATCCTTGAAATTTTCATAAAAGTTATGCCAACAAGAAATTTGAGCTAATGCTCACGAGACGCATGAAAGCCTATAGCAGCTCCGGTTCAGTAGTTTAGCTGAAAATTGGGATGTTCACGCTAAGTTAGTATACAAATACCAAATTCTCTATCTGGATCGCATAACGATAGTTCCTTGGCGCCACCTTGTGAATGATATAGACTTGTGTCGCAGCCTGAAATCGCCAAAAAGTCCATAAAACCCCCTATTTTGGCATTCAAGGTCACTGAATTCGACGCCAATCGAGCCAGTGTACAACTTCCTACTAGTGATTAATAGTAATCTAGGCCTTATCTCGCACCGTTACTGAGATATAGTGACTTATTGGCCAAAAATTGCAAACTTTGCCCACCCCCTCTCATTTAGCACCCTTGTTCAGGGTGATCCCCTTTGAATTTATGGAAAAGCTTTAAAGTTCCTGAAACTAGTCTTCCAGGCAGCTGACAGTGAAAATTTGGTGATCCTAGCTTGCACCGTTTTTGACTGATCCACCCATGTGACAGACAGACAGACGGAGAGACAGAATTGCGATGGCTAAGACGCGCTAAAAGCAACAGCTCAAGCTGCTTTCGCGCGAAATAAAACATCACAAAGTAGATACAATGAAATCGTGATCTGAAATCATTTCAATGATCTGTTTTTCCAAAAAAGTCAAAATTTTAGTCCGTGTACAAAGAAAAAGAATAAAACACTCAAATATTGTGTCTTGATGCACTTGTGAGAGCTTGGAACTCAATAATAAGAAAAAAAATTGGCTAAACAAGTAAATGCATCCTTTGGCAGTTATAAATGTTAGTTTTTAACTGAATCAACTGTTAATGGTTGAAGCTATTAAAAAATTTAATCATTACTAGCTCTAGTTCATCTGTTTGAAGTTCATACCTTTAGTAGCTTTACATGTGTCGAGTCATTTGAACGAATATAGAAATTCTTCAAATATGGTTCAAACATCACCTAAATCAAAATCACAATGCTATTCAAGTTACACAACTAGTAAATTTGAGAAAAATAACAGTAAATTAAGTAACAAAACACATCAGCTGGAAAAGCATACTTAGAGTTAATACATGTAACATAAAGTCATAATCAAATTCATTGCATGCTTGCTACAAAACTTTTAATCAATAAAAGCATGTTGGCAATGGTACTTCTGAAAGAAAGTATTCCATGGTGTTTTATCTCTTGCCAACTTTCTGTCAGAGTAAAAGAGGGAAAGTTACTTAAAATACAAAAAAATCATTCAGTAGTTTGTTAAAACTATCCGCTTTCAACAAACAATTATCACTCTTAACAAATTCAAGTTAATCAATCACATTTACATGTCCAAAATAATTAGCCAGCTTACGTGAAATCCTGCATCGACATCATCACCAGATTTTCTCTGAAATGATGTCACAACAACAGCAACTGTATGTGGTGGCACAATAAAAATAACACTGTACCAAATATTCTATTTGTATTCTATTCAGTCCGAACAGTAGGCCGAATAGTGTATTCGTATTCGGTCAAATAATAATGCAGAAAACAGGCCAAATACAAAGAATAAGCACTGCGTGGTCGCAACTGGTTGTTCCTGATTTAGCCTTAAACGGCTGCTATCTCAGCCCATGTGATGCTTTACGGCGTTTCCTTAACACTTAAGTTGCTTACTGTCAAAAATCTGCTGTGAATCACTGTTATGTTTCATTAATATCAGTAATCTTCTTTCTGTCAAATGTCCGGTTTGGAATATTTTCAAATGCCTGATTTTAAAATTTTTCACCACACCGTGATAAAACCAGGGCATTGTGCAATGTGCTTGAGCTTGCATCAACTATTCGTATTCTATTTGTATTCAACTGAATAATATTATAAATTATTTTTATTCGGCCGAATAATAAAATCTACTATTCGGTACAGCTCTACAAAAAATGCAGCTCGGTTGTGTTAAATACACTCATCAATATCAAAAAGCTTGAAGTCCAATAACTTTGAATAAACCCATAAACAACAGAGCAAAACAAGTCTGCAGTCATAGACCAGACCTTGCCATCTCTCTCAACCACGACTGAGATCATGCAAAGGTGATCAACAGAGAAAGCAACAGCTGGTTTTTGTAATAAATTAATCGTTTAATTATTCAGAGGTAGCATGAAACCAATGTTTAAGTAAAATGAAAAATATCACACAATTTTTGTTTAAAATTTAATTCTCTTTCCAATAGTACAAAAATTGTAAAAATCTGCTAACACCGGTTATGTAATGTTCTATTTTTATGGACCATGGTGTAACAACAAGAGTCCAGCTGTTGCTTGTGGAAGCCGCTCCGCTCATACTGCCTGCACTCAAAAACTAAGAAATGTGAATGTTGTTTCTTACTTCTCCATATAACTTCCAATACAACATGAACTTCCAGCACCACCCAAAATACCTGTGCTCCAAATCGCAGCCAAACTGCTGCAGATAGCAACATTTTACTACTGACAGCCTATAAAAACTGACCAACACCCTATCCAACAGTACCATCGCTGACCCCCTATGACACACCATTTAGCTACATTACATATGTCACAGATGACAGACAACAGATAGATGGGTGACACAGTGACCAGTGGTACGGTTGGCTAAAAGCTAATCACAAGACATTTACTATTTACCTGTCGTTTGACCGACATTGATGCAATGTTCATTAGCACAACATACTGCACCTCCCTACCAAAACACACAGCAATCAATAGTAAAACAATAAATAATAAGCATATAAAAATAACCGAAAAACAACAAAAATCATATTATTTTCCTGGCTGTAGCTCCACGACAATCAAGTTGAGTGAGTACCAGATTTCCACCATTCACTGTCAACATCATGAGTTACATTCTCTGTAAAAGACAAAACTACTAAAAAAACTTCTGAAACAGATTGCTCTTATCAATATCAGCTAGTTCCTTGTACACCATTTGTGACCCCCCACTAAATTTAATGTCATCCATAAAAAACATACAAATAAGCTTCATGATCTATCTATTCACCAAATAATAGATCAGATTATTCTTATACAGCCGAATAGTAAAATGTACTATTTGGTACAGCCCCCCTACTTGTACATATATCGATAAAACAAATGACCACAGACTCAAACTCAGACTCGGTTGGTGGGCACCTTGCCAACATTCCGTGCCCTGAAAATTTACAGTAAGCTTACTTACACAAACAGAAGTTACAAAATTATTGCAGCCATTCTAAAATAGCAGTAAATTTTTCACTCTAATAACAAGTACTAAGAATACCTGTGGTTATGGAGTAGGCGCATGAGAGCACATGCTACAGTGCCCACCTCGGACCTCGGTGCGCAGTGATGATATAACTGAGCCACGGCCATCACCACCTATGTACAACAGCAAGACATTCTATCCTTCCATACTCTAACACAATAACGAAGACATAAGGCCAGTGAGACATGCTGCAGCTATCACAAGCAGTGCTCCTGCCTTGGAGAACTAGCATAACCTAAAACAAATCCAGAAAAAGCCGAGTTAAACAGAAACAGTACATAGTAACACCAGCAGCAAAAGAAACAACAGTGCCACTTGCTATAGCAATAACAACAACAAGGAACCAAAGCAATTCAATTTGATGCAAAATCCCTGATCGACACTGCCCTTGGTGAACAAATAAGCAATTCCAAGTTTTGGCTGGGGGTTTGAACCCCAAAATTTCCCCTTTCTCTGGCGGTAAGGAATCCCAATACCCCATCTAACACGATGTGTCAATTGATCCCACAAGTGTACCAGCACAATGGCATGTAAATCCATCAAATGCTTTGAGCAGAGTGCACAAATGTGGCAGATGATGGACAGACAAAGAAACGAGTAGCACCAGTAATTTTGCCTAAGAATAGCCATTACGATGCTGCGCAATGGGCCGAGCTGATACGGCCTCAGCGCTGGACAGGTGCATAACCTGTCCATCCCAAAGGTAAGGTAAGGTAAGGTAAGCCATTATGACATGATTTCAGAGGCACTATAGATACAGTGGTGCATAAACTATTCCAGTAAGCCAGATCAGTGTGATAACCAAGCAATAAGAAGCAATAAATGCACATACCGCAGCATTCCGGCTATTAAGCAGCGGGCGTGCATTGCGTAGCAGCAGGCGATGATCAGCGTCCATGACTAGAGGCTTTTTTGCAGCATGCTTTGCAGCTCCAAACTCAACTTCATGGCTGTCATCATTTGACGACTCGTAGAAAGGTTTTCCATCAGCTTCGGCGCTTGGATCCTACAAGACAACAGCATCTGTCACATGAGATTTTACCCCAGTATCCAAAAAAAGACTCATAAAGTCATGCATTCACCCTTTCAACATCTCAACAACTTCCTAAACCATAATGCCGAAGAAGTATTCAGTAACAAAAATGAGAGTCAAAAGTTAGTCATCAACAATACACAGCTTGCTCTTAAACTTAATAAAATTATAAGTCAATCAACAAAAAAAACCACTCTCTAGTCTGCACTCGGATTTCTGCTCTTTATCACAATGACAATAATACCACTAATAATAACAGTTCACACTTATTCAATAAACAGAAAATGAATAACAAAGTCTATGAATGCATCTTGCACCACTTCCCAGAAACAGTCAGATCTAACATTTAATGTAATCACTTGATAATTATGCAATTAACAATCACTCTGCACTTATCCTGTGCCACTTCAAAAACACCGTCAAACTGTATGCACAAAAAGCAAAACAAAAGCATAGAATGATCAGGCAACAAGTTATCTTACCACAGCATTGGGGTTGGCAAACTGAGTGCGACAGTATCTTGTGAGCATGTTGATGATGACAACCTGGCCCCACTCCTCCACGTCAACTAGCAGGTTACACAGCTTACGATAGTTCTTGTGAATCAGATCGATGCGCTCCGGACACACCTCCTCAAACGCCTGGATTGCCGACCCAGCAACCAGCTGCAACGGACAACACAGCACTCAGAAATGATGACCCTTCTCCATCATAATTCCCAGAAAAAAAGTGCAAACACGAGTTCGAGGCCCTCTCAAAATTACCACGATGCATCACAAAGTTTCTAAATATAGCAACAGATGATATAATATATAAGTTTCATGATAAACTGTGAAAATTTTATAATATCAAAACTGGAACAACGTTCACACGCATTGTGACAATTTTGATAAACTAAATGTTAAGTGTCATCACATTGCAGTACATATACAGTTGACTCTGCTTACGGCCTTGGGACCATGAGCTGACTTGCATGTAAGCGAAGCGTGCATTTAACCGTAGTTTGCTTGTAGGACCATTGCAGTCATTTATAGCATGCAGTTACAATAGGTGGTCATCCACGCTACAGGAAACAGTTGCCTCACTCATCTCCTTCTCGAACATCAGGCGCAGCATGTAGCAGCTGATAATGGTCACTCCAGTAGTGTCAGTTTACATGCTGCCCGCCCGTCTGTCATCTTAATCACTCTCATAGACAGCAGGTGGGCTAGCACTATTGACCTGAAAACTGCCGTTTGAAGTTCATTATGATGCTGCATGCTGATGAGGTGGGGAGATGCACAGTAGCGTGGTGCCCACTAGCTCTGCCTACCCGCATAATTCTGGGGTTCAGACGTCATCACCAGCATCCCAGTGAGTGTTAAGTGGCTGACTACAGGTGGTCTTACATGCACTGTGTCAGCCAAGTTGCTTATAACTGAAGCAAATCATGGCACTGGGACCAAAAGAGTGCGTGCTTATAGCCAAATTTTGCATATATGGCTGGTGCTTATAAGCGAAGTTGACTGCCACTGACATAGCATAAACTCAGACGGGCCTAGACGCACGTCATGCAAATAGGCAGAGTGTGCTTATAACTAACGTGCATATAAGTGGAGCCGACTGTAAGCATCAGGACAGGGCTAATCTTAGTCCAATGGTAGTCAAATGAGTTAATCCTAAATCAAAATCATAATGCTTTGCAAGTTACACAAATGGCAAAAAGTCCGAGTACAATGAGAGCAAACTAAACCACTGTTACCAGACATGAACAAAAAGGTAAAAAAAAGGTAAAGGTCGTCAATTTGTATAGCGCATCGTCGCAAACACGCCTCTAATGTGCTTTTCGTCACTAACCAGAGCCGCCTGCCGCACGGCCGTCGCGTGCAGCCTGCAGACACAGGCTGGCGCAGCGGCCGGCTAGGCAACCCCAGTCAGCTGTACCAAGGTCACCACCTTCCGTAACTCATGTAAATGAGTTACTACTCATTTTACCGTCCCACGGAGGGTAGAAGGCTGAGTCAACCTAGCTGGCAGGCTTCGCACCCAGATGGTTTACCTGCCCACAGGAGGTCACCCATCACAGTACTAACCGGGCCCGGCGTAAAGTAACTTCGTTTCAGCCGAAACGCGCTATCAACTACGCCACGCCACCAAACAAATGGTTAAGGCACGTTTAGAGTGGATTCAAAAAGGTCATAACTCAATTATTCATCACAAATCTGTTGGTAGGTTGCTGTTAGTTGCTGCCAAAATGATAGTTACCTTCCCAGCACCACAGTATCACTGGCCACTGCTTGGTTATGGAGTCATGTGAAAAAAAACTTGCCCAGAGTCATTATCCGATAATAACTGCTACTGGTCAGCTAAAGATTCTACAACAAAGTCACCCCTACACAACTGGACTAAATGAACACCACAAAACCATCATAAAAATAAATAAACAGCAGCCTAAATATAACTAGGCAGACAACAAGACATGTAAAACTCAATGTTCATATATTATAACTGCTATATAATTGTTGCTGCAGATAATATTACAATTATTATTACTGAATCATACAAATGCTGACCGTGGTTTTATCAGCCAGCAGCTTCTCAATAACTTCAATGAGAATATCCTTCTGTTCGGGATCGAGGCTAAACACCAAACGCAGTAATTAAATAAGCATAATTAAAACCACATTCACTACTGTAAAGTGGTGAATGGAATTTCATATTACTTCTTTCATTCAGTACCATCAATTCTCTAAGCTCTGCATACTTCCTTGTAAAAAGTCAGCAGAAAACTACAATGCAAAACTTGCAATCTGCAATAGTTTCTCCATAGATCTTTTGCAGAACATATAGCTAATCCATGTCAGACAACTGTGCGTACATGGCTGAGCCAGACATCACATGGGCTGGGCTTAGAAAACGACTAAGTAAGTAAGTATTAAGTAAGTACACTTTGTCTCAGAAAAAACAGTCAAAACTGTTTTTATCATGACCTTGTCAAATTTCCACTGACTTTGATAATTTTTGCGAAAAGGATGACCAAGACGATGAAATAGTGTAAGGAGCAGTTATTTTCCACCTCACCTAATTTATGTCAACACACTACCGTGTGAAACATAGATTCTCCAAATCGGTGCATAATGCTGAGTTGTTGTTTCAAGTAAAAATTGTAATGACTTAATTAAGCGCAAAATATACTAAAATGTGAATTATTTAGCTGAATTATATATTTGCATAACAGCATGCTTGCAAATTATCAGAATTTATGCCCAAAGTGTGCTTTGCATACAAAGACACAATTGTTTAGATACAATGCCACTGCCTGATAGCAGAATCAACGAAATCAATGATCGACTGATCAAATGACATTCACTTATCAATTAAATGTTTTTAAGCTCATCAGCCAGCTATTTTGTTGTCAGCTATTTTTACCATAAAATAATTAATACCACAAATCTATTTAATCGCAAGGCACCCTATGTCAAATTAATGATGCAAAGTTGACCAAACTGATACACATAACCACCGCGTAATGTAACAATTTGAAGCATCTGCATTTTACACAATAGTGTGTTAACATAAATTATGTGAGGTGGTAAATAAGTAAACCTTACATAATTCTTTTGTCTTGGCTATTATTGTGCCAAAAACTATCAAAATTGGTGGAAATTTGACGAAGTTGTGACACAAACAATTTTGACTGTTTTTTTGAGACAGTGTAGAATACAGAATATATATATGTCATCAGAATAACTAAACCAGGCCTGGTCAAAAAATAAAAAAATAAACCATTGGCAACAAAATGCAGGCCCTTGCACAAGTTTACATAAAACATGAAACAGCGCACAGTTCAAACAAATGTTGAAGACGTTTCCGTTAACCGAGACTGCAGCACACTGTCACTTCATTGTCAGATTGTGCCAGTTGCAAGTACATTTAGCTACTCAATAACTTATTTACTTACTTACTTACATCCAGGCAAGCAGTCAAATACTGTCTGTTACCTGTAAAGCTTTGGAATAGCATGCGCAGCAGTTTTGCGGACATATGGAGACATGTCGCTGACGGACTCTTTGATAGCAAGCATCATGATAGGCACGATCATTGAGACCCGAATGCTGGACAGAACTCGCAGGGCGCTGGCACGGATCAGCTGATTTGGGTCCTACAAAAACAGCAAACTATGATGTGACATGATCAATCTAGCAGTAAAACCAAAAAAATCAAAACATTTTAAATGAAACTGAAATGACACAAATAAAACAAATACTGGATGTGAAGAATCCAGAAAAAGACAGGTTATGAAAAACTGTAAGATAAGAGCCTGAGATAAATTGAGTTTAAATTGCGCTGAATGGAACTGCTATAGTTTCCCTAATTGAAACAAAATGCTGAGTATGTTCTAATTAAAAAAACTTGCTCATATTATTGCAACACTGCTCAGTCACGGCTGTTGAGCTGTATTTAACCCAATTTTGGCTTAGATACGTCAAGCAACTGAGTCAGTTGACATCTATTTCGCCACTAACAGCTGTTAAGAGCGGGAAGAGATTTTGTTCCACTTTAGCCAACTACTGTTGTGCACATTAATTAAATAGATTTTTTTGTTGTTACTTGATTTTTTTTGGAAACAAAGTTGAATCTCTTTAGGAAGACTAGATTCAACTTTGTTTTCAATTAGACTTTTTTAGCTACGGACCAGCAGTACATTTAATCAGCTGGAAAACATTTGTATCACGTTTGCATTGACTATGTTTATTAGCTTGCGAGATAATGCTGGAGTGGAAAAGGTTAAATGGAATCATGTCACATGGTTTGTAAGGGCAGCCAGTTCGTCGTTCTATCACTCTGTGTCACTCTGTATCACGATGTATCACTCATTGCATGTCGCCATTAACAAGTGTATAAACTGATGTTTTGTACATTTATATGAGTATAAGTGCCTACTGCCCCTACAGTACAGTATCACAGTTAGCTTAGTAGAATGCTTTATTATTAAGTCCTGAACATATTTACAAATAACAGCACAATCTTCTGGTCATACATCCAACCTAAGCTGGAAATACTGCAAATACTGGCACCAATTTCAATTTTTGCCATTGTTACTACATAGTGGGACTGATCTCAGGTGAATTTTCTGAATATTTTTGTAACCACAGTACAGTTAATAACTTGTACATTTCACTTCTTTTATAATCTATGTACCTCTAATTTGCTTGAGATGTATGGCACTATGGAAATGTGTTTCAACTGATCAACTGACTTAAAATTTATGTCAAAAAGTACAAGCAAACACAGGCACTGCAAATGACGACCTTCAAAGCCCGTTGGAAGGTGCTGATTGACAGAAGTGCCAGGTCCTGCTGTTCTTCGGCATATCTTGTGAGGTAAACATAAACAAGCTTTTTCACCTGTACGATAAAAACGCACATATCGCACAGAGTAAGTCACTGACATCAAGCAGATAAACAAGCCAACATTTCACCAGGTCAAAACCACAAAAAACTTAAACCAACAGACTTTAAAAATAGCACAAAAATTCAAAATGTACTCTGCTACAGGTGGAAAACATTTACAGTATGCATCACCCTTAATCTTCATCTTGACATAGTCTTCAACTGTGAATTATTTCAAAGAGCAGCTGCACAGATCACACAAAAAAAGACAGACCTAATGTGCTGTATGTGAGTAAATAAAAAGTTCGCCAAAGACAAATGTTACACTGCTAGTTGACTAATGCTGATCCAACGGTCAAAACAGACAGTCCAACAGCCTGAAACTCATTACCCAATGAACTGAATTCAAAGACTCAGCATGTGCTTTAAACAGTTTAAACAGATACCTGTTTAGCCTTTACTAGTATGACCATAATGCAGCAAAGATATATAAAAGGTATACCAGTAAATAAATTTGCAGTTCACTTTCTTACTTACATACTTACTTCCTGGCACAAAATTTGCAGTTTTCACTCCTGAGATAAATCCAAGTATTCACTCACAATGTCAGTAGTCAGCCACAAACAATCAGGTCAATTCAAGTCATTCAGAGTATTGCCCTTGCATGGTCAATGGCCAATCACTTTCTTATATGATCTAGCCTAAAATTAAAACAACAAGAAGCCCAGCTATCGCTAGGATAGCCGACTGTACTGGTTGTCGGTGACCTTCAAAGGTCATCCAAGGTCAATGATTTGCAGGTAATTTGAAAGCCAATATGCAACTTCCTATTAGTAATTAATACTAACCTTGGCCTTATCTCGCACCGTTTCCAAGATATGGCCACTTATAGCTTGAAACGTTCCATTCCATAGTACGTTATGACCCTTCAAGGTCATCTAAGGCAGTGTTTTTCAACCTTTTTGCTGCAGCGGAACCCCACACAAGCATGAAGATCACTCACGAAACCCCATGCGTTGATCCATCAGTCTAGCGACATACGCGAGGTTGAAGTCACAGAGTGTCTACAGACTCATTTTCCTAGCAGGGCAGAGACCCCATGGGGACAACAAAGCAGGCAAAAATGACCAATTATAATATGAAATGTCACAGCATTAGCAGGTAGCAGTACTTTATTGTATTTAATCAAGCATGATGGCAAGGTGGTCGTTACTTGTGATGGCCGCTTAGCCTCTGCCAACAACTCAGAAAATTTATCACGTAAACACCCTCATAAAAGATATGTGTCTTTTTAACTTTTCTTAGCATAGTGTTCAAAGAATTGAGTTAACTAAGTAAGTAGTCAAACGATTTTGCAACCACAACACTAATCAATACGTTTTTCTTTTCTTCTTCTTTATTTCTGATAATGCACTAATTCTCGGAGTTGAGTAATGTCGTGCATAGGGGGCTTACATTATAATATAAGCCTCCAATGCAGATATGTCAAAATTACTAAGAACAAAAATGATTCAACACAGTTACACAGTAGGTCTATGCAAAAATAGATGCGCAGAAGTGCAATTTCAAACAAAGTGTTCGGTGCTGATTTGCTATGACTTTGTCTGGCGTAATTTTGCTCGTTAGGTTATTTTTACTGGCCAGCTGTGGAACCCCTGGCAGATGCTTGCGGAAGCTTTGAGTTCCGTGGAACCCCAGTTGAAAATCACTGATCCAAGGTCATTGATTTTAATGTCATTTGAAAAGCCAGTATGAGACTTCCTATTAGTGATCAATAGCAACCTAGGCCCTATCTTGCACTGTTTAGCCACAGTACATCCGTGACGGACAGACAGACAGATGAACGGACGGACGACAACCATGACAACAGCTCGACCATTACTAAAGTACGGTCAGCTAAAAATCTAGCTAGTTCAAGGACACTCAAAACAAAAAGCCAAAAGCAAGTACATTAAATACACACAATTTGGTCAACGATACTGCATACAAATCATCTACAAAACTCTAAAATTGAACACAAAAATGACAAAAAAAACTTGTAATGCAAAATTAATGAATTCAGTACCTCAGTATTTTTTGACACTACGTTCTTCACCACAGCTGGAAAAAGATCAGATGCATCTTTGCCTTTTGCCACCATCTGCACAAATATTTGTATATTTATAAATATATCCTTACAAACTTTCCAATTCTGATGTACAAAACACACTGATGCATAATGCAAGCTCATGACACAACATTACACAATAAAACCTAACAACAATAATATGATCTCTATGAAAATTGCATCTTTTCAGTCATATTCAGAAAGTGGCAAAATAGGTAGAATAAATATGTCAGCATAATTGTAATCAAATACCAGTGATATATATTACTCAAATATGTCACCAACCTCAAATTTACATGACAAAATTCATTATAAACCTTTCAGTGCCCTCACTGCCCTTTGTGTAACATGCTTATTAATTGCATGAACCAAAATTTTCAAAATCGCTTCAGAACAAAAAGAATACACTGACCTACTGTGTGCTAGTGCAAATACAATGGATAGCTGTCTTCAAAATCAGTGAGAACAAAAACACACATAAGTGCATAAAAACAGTATATTACTAACTCCAATAATTCTCTTCATAGCTTCAAGCTTGAGGTTGTCTTTATTGCTGTCCAGCATTTGTTTCAAATCCTCGTGCCTGATGACAATTTAAGTTCAGCACACAATTGACATCTATTTCATACAGTCCATGTGCACATAACAATATGCTCGTTTTTTGCAATTGTGTACATTTATCTATCAATTACTGTGGTGGCGCTTACTGCAAAAGTTACTGATGTGGTGATCTGTCCTACTGGCAAAAAAACTATCAGATCTTAGATCCAGTAATGTCAATGAAAATGAAAGGCAATTCAGTTGGGTCGTTACAATTTGTGGAGCTAAGAAGACCTGTGGAATAGATCTAAAAACTTCTAGAAAACGTTGGGTGAATATGCAAAATAAGAATAAGCCGAATCCTAATGCCAGAGCTAGAAGTATATTTGGTGATCTCCCTCACGATCTGTCTCACCCCGGAAAACTGTATGTATCCTTTCTACTTCACTGACTGCTGTGAACTAATAATAATAAGCAACGGATTATAAATGTTACTCAAAGTGGGGACAAAACTGCACCGGGGCAAAATGCTAGTTTTGCCCTGGTGGTGCCACCGGTAGCAGGGCATTTTTCCCTGTAGAATCAGCACCATCGTAGCTCACTTACATAGCAAAGATGACCATAATGACCATATGACCATCCATGTGTATGTGTAATGGTTGTGTCTTTTTGGCTGTCCGGAAAAATGACCATAATGCACATGACCATAATGATGACCATATCTACATGGTGGACTGCCTAAGGCACGATAAATTTCATGTGTAATGGTTGTGTCTTTTTGGCTTTCCGGAAAGGTGCAGTGATTTGTTGCGGTCTTGACATGGACCTTTCCAGATTCACCGCAAAAAAGAACGCCGTTGACCCAAAACAGATGTCACAATTCAAACTGACTATAGCGTAAATAAAGTTCTAAACAAGTGCTTTGTGCCCTACAAATTTATTTTCTCAATAAAAAAGTGCCGGCTAACAAGCCGATGAATGCACACACCTGTACAATTATCTTTAAGCATAGTAAAATGCACAGAACTAAATTAATCGGCACATAACTATGTATAAGTCCCATAATCTGGCGCAAAACAGTCACGTGTAAACAATGTGTTTGATTGGCTGATATATTGTGACATCAATCACCCCTCCCGCTGGACCAGCTTTACACAGTTTTAACCCGAAAAATTTTTGCATCAACACAAGCCTCTCCGGAACGATAAAAAATGCGAAACTTTCATTCCGGAAACAATAGAACTGACCAGACCTGCTCAGACCTGGTTAAGCTTTCAAAAAAAACACAACCAATGTTTTTATCCAAAAAATGCAAGCCCATGACCGGTGTGAGTGTGACTAATTACCACAACAGACCACAATGAGGCCACACAGGCCCGTCTTTAGGGGAGTGGCACCTTAGCACTGTGCCAAAAACCCTGCATGCCAAATGGGGCCCAGCGCTATAGCGGTGATGCTGATGCGCCGCAACGGACGATGGATCCATGATCAATCTAATCAATGTTCATCGTCTTAGGGATGACTTATTGTCACAACTGAAGCTTAATTAAAAAATCAAGATTTTTTTGTGGGAGAGGGGCAGCTAAAATCTGAGGTCCAATTTTTTGAAGGCATAAAAAACACAAGATACAGGCCTACTTTACAGACAGAGGCCTATCCTACAGTTTGTGGTGTAGTGTGGTTACAGGTCGCCATGTGGTATTACGAGCCCTGCAGAGAGGGTTTTCAATAGACCTGAATTTTCACGACGTCACGACTTCCAAGCTAAATAATTTGAACATCAGTGTACATAAGAAATTTGAGCTAATGCTCACGAGATGCGCAAAAGCCTATAGCAGTTCCGGTTCAGTAGTTAAGCTGAAAATTAGGGTGTTCACGCTAAGTTAATATACAAATACCAAATTCTCTATCTGGATCGCATAACTATAGTTCCGTGGCGCCACCTTGTGAATGATATAGACTTGTGGCGCAGCCCAAAATCGCCAAAAAAACCCATAAAACCCCCTATTGGCATTCAAGATCATTGAATTCGGCGCCAATCGAGAGCCAGTGTACAACTTCCTGTTAGTGATTAATAGTAACCGGCCCTATCTCGCACTGTTACTGAGATACAGCGACTTATTGGCCAAAAATTGCAAATTTTGCCCACCCCCCTCTAATTTAGCACCCTCATTCAGGGTGACCCCCTTCGAATTTATGGAAAAGCTTTACGGTTCCTGAAACTAGAGTCTTCCAGGCAGCCGACGGTGAAGATTTAGTGATTCTAGCTTGCACCATTTTTGACTGATCCACCAGTGTGACTCACGGACAGACAAACGGACAGAATTGTGATGGCTAAGACTCGCTGAAAACAGTAGCTGCTTTCGCGCCTAAAAATCTGGAAGTCATGCAGTAGGCCTAAAAGAACAAGAAATTTGAGCTAATGCTCACGAGATGCACGAAAGCCTATAGCAGTTCCGGTTCAGTAGTTTAGCTGAATATTGGTGTTCACAAATACCAAATTCTCTATCTGGATCGCATAACGATAGTTACGTGGTGCCACCTTGTGAATGATATAGACTTGTGTTGCAGCCCGAAATCGCCAAAAAATCCATAAAACCCTCTATTTTGGTGTTCAAGGTCATTCAAGGTCATTCAATAGGAATTCGGCACCAATTGAGAGCCAGTGTATGACTTCCTATTAGTGACTAATAGTAACCTAGGCCCTATCTTGCACCATTACTGAGATACAGCAACTTACTGGCCAAAAATTGAACATTTTGCTCACCCCCCTCTCATTTAGCACGTTCGTTCGGGGTGACCCCCTTTGAATTTATCGAAAAGCTTTACGGTTCCTGAAACTAGTCTTTCAGGCAGCAGATGTTGAAGATTTGATGATCCTAGCTTGCACTGTTTTTGACTGATCCACTCGTGTGATGGACAGACAGACGAACAGTGGACAGCCAGATGGACAGACAGAATTGCAGGAGTAAAAATCGAACAAAAACTTAATGAAAAACAATACTTACTACATATGCATTACTTACATACCACAAACACAGGTCGTGGTTTTTACGCGCTACAGCCATGCTGAATAGCACGTCTATGGCATGATTGTCGTCGATCTGTCAGTTTGTCTGTCTGTCACGAATATATTGGGGTTAGGCTTAAGCGGTGCAAGATAGAGCCTAGGTTGCTATTGATTACTAATAGAAAGTCACAATGTCACATATTGGCCTTCAAATAACATGAAAATCATTGGCATTGGATGACCTTGGATGGTCATAATGCACTATGGTATGCCAATCACACGGTATTGGGACTAAATGGTAGAGGGTCAACGATGGTACTATCAGATAGAGCGCTGGCGACTTCCTATAGGCTGTCAATAGTAATCACGCCTCCACCTGCAGCGGTTTGGCCGCAATTTTTAATGGAAAGCTTCAAGCTATAAGTAGCCGTATCTCAGAAACGGTGAGAGATAGGGCCAAGTTACCTATTAATCACTAATAGGAAGTCACAAAAATTATTAACCTTGGATGACCTCAAAAATCAGTAGTACAACAGGAACTATATAGGCTGGGCTTTTTTTTGCAAAAAAAAACAAGCAACATTCAATTTTAGTAGCTTTATGCAAAACGAAAGTTGCAGTTTCTGGATCAGAACTGTTAACAGAATAAGTTAATATGGTTGCCGTGCCACAACTTCATGAAATGAAGTATTCAGAAACACAACAGTCAGTGAAAAGTACTGAACTAACAAAACATTGAAAAACAGACTATGACGTCAATTTCCCCAAATGTCCGCTATTGAAAACCCTACCTGCAGGTAAGTTAGTGCCAAGGGCCCCACACTGGCAAAAGATGGCCCTGAGGTCACAGGGAACCACAATGGGACCACAAAGAGATCACAACTGACCATTAAACTACAACAACAAAGAAGACAATGTAGAAGACAAACAAAGACGATGGATAAAATGAACAAACAAGAATGTCAACAGCCAAGATAATTGAAGGGTAAAGAGTAAAGACGAACAAATAAATATGTCGACAACGACAAAGATGCATGAAAAAGACAATCAAGAAAACGAACAAACAGCAAACACGATGGCAAAGACGAATGAAGAAATGAAGACGTCTCTTCTCCATTGTTATGGTTCATTGTGGCCACTTTCTGTGGCCCCAATGTGGTCAATTGCAGTCTCTTGTGGCCTGGTTCGTTATGGACAGTTTGTGGCCCGTTGTGGTAATTATGTCATACCCTGCTCACGACCACAGTAACCACTTTTCAGGAGGTTGACAACGTGAAGTGGCAATCGGTGCAGCAGGCCAATGGTTACTTTTGTGCAAATTATTTCGTCTTATGAGAAAGTGGCATAGTGAAGATAAAGTATGTTTTAACAACGAGATATATCAGTCGTTATCACATTAATTCGCACATTTGCATGTGTGACAAGTCAGGATAGGCCTGGCTAGTACGATTTATTTCTGTGCTTTTGCAGCTCTGTAACCTACTTTTTGTAGTCGTTGAGAAAGAAACTGCTGCTCGCAGGATCCGTAGCCACGTCGATATCGCCGCCGCCTGTAACTGACGGCGGACGATCATTAGCATACGACGACGACTGAAACCCGTTGCTCCCGGACATTTTCTAGCAATACTGAAGTTTAAAAACAACAAAATTGTACATTTTCAGCCGGCATACGCCCACTTATCACACCTAATTAATATTCATCATCTGCCACGAAGATCAAAAAAATAAGTAAGCAAGAACTTGCGCAGCAAACTTGTCACTACGCGATTTGTAATTGTTGAAGTAAAGCATGAAATCCGCGTGCTGCCTCATGCGTCGCTATGTTATTTGTGATATATTACCTTCAGTTTAGGAACATCGAAATTCGAAAACCATCCCAAGTATTTGACTAATCGCAGTCGAATCGGTTTTTACTACGCCTGTACTGCTGATATTCTGGGATTATACTTCTAAATCTACATAATAATATCAGATTACTTGTTGTCTATTTCTAAACTCAATACGTGCGTAAGCTGTGTTTGCCAACTTTTAATGAATGAACATGATGACGATCACTTGATCAATATGATGACTATGATGACTATCATATCATCATTCATGATGCATCTGCTCGCCTGTCTCATCACCTTTCTCATCATAACGTCATTGTCACATCATCAGGACACGTTATCATCTTCATCTGCCTCCGTTTCTCACCTTTCCTTGTATCACACTGCCTCT
>Ga0056128_1001182_pt1 | contig 28160 bp, 15 predicted proteins | sample WorMetLIZISLAND2_FD_71113 | JGI IMG/M metagenome (GOLD analysis project Ga0056128, IMG submission 71113) | Marine gutless worms symbiont microbial communities from Max Planck institute for Marine Microbiology, Germany - Olavius geniculatus... ... | reverse complement strand
GACCTAATGGGCCCAGAGTCCACAACTTCAGATTTTCATGCGCCATAATATGCAAATCTGACTGCTAATTGTAATTTTTACGGGCCTACGCAAACCGGCCTGGCCCAGCCCGGTAACTACTCGGCCCGGCCGAATTTTCATTAGAAATTTTCAAGCCCGGCTGGGCCGCCTGGCTCATGCAGAGCTCTAGCGTCTGCATCTCTCCGTCCACTGTCTGTCCCTAAACCTGCGATCACTAGTAGTCACAAGCCACGTTGCCTCCCGGCTTGTTACACTGCGTCTGTGCGTCTGTCTTAGGCTGCACTGAGTGTGTGTTGTGTGAACTTGTAGAATACGCTCGCCAGTTGACAAAGCAGGCGTTAAGGAAGCCAGTCGTCGATAGGCTTGCAGCTCGTCAAGACAACGACGTAGAAAACATTGTCAAATTCCTCACACAGGACTCCGTACAACAGTCACTCGGTCGCTACCTACAGTCGCTGAAGAAACCGAAACTTTAAATTTGTGCTCAGCATCGAACATGTATTGTTTGTAAATGTGTACAGTATAAGGGTAAATATATTTGTACACAATTTCAACTCCGATAACCTATCAATTGTTTGACATGCTTGTGTGAATTATGATGGAGATGAGCGTGTGAAGTCACAACTTCTAATGTTGGTAAATGTTCATGTACTGTGTAGAATCATGCTGGAATGTGTTCTGACAGAGAGCTGGAAAATTTATTTTTCATGTTTATTTTTTTAGTGCCATGTTCTGTAGTTTCATTTTAGAGCAATTGTACTTTCTTCACTGCGTTCGTTTACTATCAATTGTCACACCAGGCAGTGGCATTGAAGGTTAAAAAAGTAAATGGAACAGGGAAGTTGCAGTTATTTGGCAGACGCTATAAATTTTGGATGGAATTGTGACAGAGAACTGCAAATTTCTGGCAGAGAAGATTTTGTATGCTCAAAATTTTGATTTTGCCCCTAAATTTTCCCAAAATAAGGGTTTTCAGCCCCAAGCTTGTAACCCCAAATTTGCATTTGTTGGACAAATTTTTTCGACAAGAAAATATTGTCTGACAGCCCAAAATTTAGGGGCCTTCCATGATACCACTGACATGGTGACGCCATGTTTTGTTTAACACTGCCATTGTCAAAGCTATCCAGGTTTGGCTAGTGCACATAATTTAAAAAAATAAAAATTTGATGAAATGCAACCCTGGGCTTGAAATGCAGTTGCCAAGCACTTTAACACAGTATCACCCACTAAGTTGTGAGTGTCTGCCAGTCTTGTCAACAATCATATGAACTTAATCAGTTAACTGTTGGGAATTATTCTCGTTTCTGTCGTGCCAGTGGTTTAAACCGGCAAAAACTTGGTATTAGCTGCCAAGTATTCAAACATGCTCATGTGTACATCAGATGCAAAATTCATACTAAAGTTAGAGCTATTTGCACAACGATTGTCAATAAATTGTATTTTTTAATGTATTACTTATATAGGGTATTGAAATTTGAGGCAGTTTCTGATATTGTACTCTGAGTGGTATTGCTGTAGAGGAGAGACTGAATTGGATTTATGGATAGGATGCTGGTTAATAACTCACCGGTATTCGTATTTACTATTTTTCTACATAGACTGTCAACTTATATTTGCTTTTTTCAGGGTTGGCAGGTTATGTAAACATAAAACAGCTAATGGTTAAATATGATGGTAGGTCACATAACTGGTGTTTTGGTGCAATTTAATTTATTAATCTTTTTCTTAGCATCTAGTGGTTTAGCTAATGACAAGTGAATTGTTCAAGTTAACATCAAGTTTTCTTTGTCAAAAACTGGCAGAAACCCGTTACTGCCGGGCTGGAGTACTGAATGACTGATGTACCCAGTAGAGCATTGTAGAATGATTATGGTGAGAGTATATTTAATTCGATAGTAATTATTAATTAATACGTAGTTATGTACAATATTACTCAGTGATTTATATTATTATTCTGTAGCTGGTACTGGTACCAAATCATTTGTCGAGATGTTTGTGTTTCCACGTGTTGTTGAATAAAACATAATTTCTAACTCATCATTCGGCGATTTTACAGGAATGAGTTGTATCGCGTTTCATTTATTGAATAATTGAATTCATTCATTGATTTCACTGATCTGCAGTTTACGAGTGTCTAGTACCTGGGGTTACGGCAGGGCACGTTCAACTGTGTTGGGTGGCAGCTAACACCGTGTGATCCCATATGGCAGGTGATGCTCCGTATACCTCTGTGATGGGTTTCATATTAATTTGCTATACACCTATGTGTATTCTTGATTGTTGATTACACATAAAAAGACGTCAGCATTATGAATTCGTAATTAATAACATCATACCGACTCCGTATTCTGATTTGGTTCTCGTTTGGTGTTTTTTTAAATCCGAACAGTGGAGCACAGTGCTGTGAAGGCAAACTGACAAGACTGATAAACGACATCAGAAATAATGCAAAATTTAATAATTTAAATCAAACTGTCTTCACAGCTCAAAATTTACATTCTGTTTAGGCTGCTCACCAAAGAGCGACTTAAGAACCCTTGGCTCTCCACCATGAACATATGCTACATGATCCAAAGTTGGTTCATTTTGTAATCTAGGTACTAACATTTGGGGCCTTCCCTGAAAAATTATGGGGTCTAAACGTCCATAATTCAGCACAATTTCAGCACAAATACCTCCGTTACAGTCCAAGACAACAAAAAGTATTTGACGGAATACGATCCCTAGTCCCTACTGTGTTCAGAGAAAAACATTTGCATTACTTTAACCAAAACGTTGTGGATGTGAATTTTTAGTCTCAACTGCTACCAAACTGTCAAGAGCAAATGTATTTCAGTTTCAAGTGTCCTCATTGTTTTCAGTTTTCTTCTTTCTTTTCTTCTTCTTGTGTCTGTGTTGTTTCTTCTTATGCTTCGACTCTGCAAATGCATAAATGAACATTGAAGATCTCTAGAACATTGTGAGTTTTACTACACACTGGCTGTGCTGTTTGATAGCGATATTTAATTTTTTTTCAACATTTTAGACACATACCTGATGAACGGTGTACGTATGCTTCTACACTACCTTGTGAAATATATAATGTAACAAGTCAGAAGAAAGCTAAGTGAACTGTTAACATAACATACAGCTGCTGCAGATGAAAATGCCTCATGGAGTGGAAACATTACACTTACACCTAACATTTGCTCAAATATCAAATAAAAATTGTAAAATACAACTGAATTGGAGATAAAGAATAAACTGTAGTGGGTGTTTTTTCTGGTCGCAGTCACATCCGGGTAGTAAGCAGTTCAACGTAACTTGCCCAGGAAAGAACAGTCACGGAGCACAACTGCACTATAATGCTTGAATAGTTTGCATGGATATACACTCTGTCTCAAAAAACACCCCCGACATTTTTGATTGTAACTTCAAAAAGACACTACTTGCCATCAAACGAAGGTTCAGCTTCCCGCTTCACCCAATGTTTGCTTCTGCAGTACCAAGGGAATGCAGACCAAGCAAAATACGCAAAACGTGAAAAAACATCTCCGACATTATTGATAATAACTTGAAGAAACATCGTCAGATTTTAATAATTTTTGGTCTACTTATTTTCAACACCACTGGCTATTGAATGATTGTTTAAGTTCCCACCTCACCCAACTTGTGCTCTTGCACTACCTGGGGAAAACCGACTAAGCAAATCATGTGTTGAAATAAATGACAAAACTTGAATAAATTCTATCTATCCAGATCGTTGGCCCCCAACAGCCAGTCAATTACAAGGTTTGACTGTCATAAAGCAGTGTGTCTACCAGATGATGTTTAAAATGTTTATGAATTTAAGAAGTGACTGGTGAAGTCTTGATTAGTCTGAAGCAGAACATTATCAATACGGCTGACAAATGAATGCGGAAAGCATCTACATGCCTGTGTTCGCACAGTGTGCCAATATTTCGAGCAACTTTGCTGTAGGCAGTTGAAAAATAAAACAATTGGATAAAATGTCAGCCAAAGTGTCAAGAAAGTAAACAAAAAAAGTTTTTGTGAGTTATTTAGATTAAGCAATAATACTGCATGAGGCAGAAAAGCAATATATCATCGGTTCTGCTTTCCCCAGGCAGTGTATAAACAGACTTTGAGTGAGGTGAAAAATCGAACGTTTATTTAACGGCAACTTGTCTCAGAAATATTCGTACCAAAAATTATTAAAATGTGATAAGCCTTCTTCAAGTTACAATCGAAAATGTTCGGGATGTTTTTTTTTGAGACACAGTGTACAGTGTACTTATAGCAATGTGAGAACTATAGCGTTGCACGGCAGCAGCAACATGTTTTCACCAGAATGAGCAAATCTGCATCCAAACGATGCTGAAATATCCTAACAGCCTATGTCTATCTTGAGAATCACATAAATCAATAGTCAGTGCTCACTGTGTTTGTGCACTCTTTTCGTTTTCGGTGACACACTTCTTAATCGCTTCCTCTTTCTGTGTCTGCAAGCAAATTCGCAACAATTAGAACCTGCAGACAGAACAGCAAAAAAGCAGCAAAAGCATAAGTAAACTATCACAACAAGATAATTTGTCAGAAGCTGAAATGCATAATAATGAAGTTGCATTCCAGAAGCGAGCAGAAAACAAATAAAATTCAGCTAAAAGGCTCGAAGTGAACTGACGACAAATGATCACCGTTGGTTCGGTCAGTGGAAATGTCGCATCCAACACACTTTCACCGTTCCGCCATCAACTGAAAACATTTCTGTTTAAACAATTCTATCCATCTCAACTTTTGTAATGACTTGCGCTTTTACCTGTGGTCCTAGCAGTTTTTATCCAGACCACATTAAAAATTTGTAATGTAATGTAAATGCAGAATGAAATCAACAAATGTAATGCAACATCTGCTTATACATCATGGAACATAAAAACACACCACCAAACTTTTCTGAATATCTTCATCAAACTGGATGTTTAATAATCATGTTATTGCAAATTCACAGCAGAATCCATGCTTTGGAAAAATGCTGGACAAAGCGCATTTCAGCTGCAGGAGACTATGCTGAAAAAGTGATAAAATATGATGAAAATATCTTATGCCTAATAGTCGGGCAGCTGACAGGGGTTACCATGCACCCTCCTCTGGGATTAAACCCCATGCATATTTTATTGTACTCTGTGGGCTAAACTTTAGAAAAAATTATGTTAACAGAAAAAAAATTTGGGATACATGGTGCTTACCAGCCGTTTGTTGCTATGACAATCGAAAACCCTTAGCAACAAGCTGGGTGTGCCTATATCACAAAGATAATAAGTGTCTGAATGTGTCAAATATTATGGCTATAATGAACTGTTCATAATATTCGATATATGCATGCATGGAGTTTAATCCCAGAGGGGGTGCACGGTAAACCCTGTCAGCTCCCCGACTATAAATAAGCCAGTCCAGATACAAACTTTTTGAATGACCCTCGTATTTACAGTACATTTACAAATGGCACAGCACCTAGACAATATGCTACACAGACCGGTGGCAGCTGCCGGTCTTTTCATTTCTGGAGCCTGTTGTATGACTATCAGTATCAGCATCACTATCAGACGAACTCTTAAAGTCATCAGGATAAAGTTCTTTGTAGCCACTGTGACCCCACCTAGTTAGTTACACAATCATCACAGCCATTCAAGCAATCTACTGGAAAAAAGTAAAAGCAGAGGTAGTGTATGCACCGTACTAGCTCTTAACAGGAAAGCCATCAAAGGAGAGCTACATATGGAATCACACAGTGTTACCTGCCAACCGACACCAGTGAACATGTCCCACCTTAACCGTAGCCAGAAAAACTAGTACTCGGTTTGCTGAGTTGACCTTAGTGTTGGTTGTTGCCACTGGAATTTTGATGCATTCTGTTATACATTCCGAGATATAATTATTTCCAATTCTGGCAACCACATCATTACTTCCGATTTTTGGTCACTGTTGCAGCTGCCTACTGACACTTTTTCCAGCTCTAAATGGAAGTAAACCTCAAATTTGTAGAGAAAATGTGACGTATCTTTCATTTTTTAATTTACACATACTTTAGTTTGTGTGACCATATTGCAACTTACGGCTGTCAGTTATCCCCAAACAATAACATACTGCATTAAAGATGTCTGTATGAAATTGTTCCAGGATTGCCTTGTTGGGATTACATATTTGACATTTTTCCAGGTGAACGCTTTGAAGGGTCTTTTGCAACCCTAACTGCACTCTGGTGGTTGGGCATTGGAAATACACTTAGCCTGACCATGGTGTCATTTCAATCTTCACAGATTCCCAATTTCCAAACAACATACTGGTAACCAAACTAACTGGGGTTAATGCACTCTCCAAAAAATCGTTTACTGACACAGACCACTAATTAGCATACAGGCACTACTGTACTTACTACACAGCTCATATTATTACTGCTCACGTTAACATAAATGTGGTAAATATATGGTCATGTCACTCTTGTATGGTGGCTAGAAGTCTTTTAGTAAACCTGTGATAAGTTAACATTATGTGTGAGAAGAAATGTCTTGACCTGTTTGGATCAGCGGATTCAGCTGCGTCAAGTTTACGCAGCCAGAAAGTACTGTTGCTACTAGACTGTTCACCATCCCGCCCCGTGTAGACATACGGCCTCACATCCTCGATATTGTCCATGTGTGCCGCTTGATGATGGCCACTACCTTGCTTCTTAGACTCAGTCCTAACTGTTCCAGGGCTGTTGCCGTGGATACCAGCAGCAGCAGCAGCAGCCACAGCATTCTTGTGAGACTGACTGCTGCCAAAACGCATTGCTTCATATTGGCGCCAACATTCTTCTTCTTCTACAGCCTCAAATATCAAAAATGCACACTTCAGTTAATTATTCATTGACTGAAAGCTTGGCATCAGCCTGCCATTCCAAAGATCTGCCTTTCCGAAAGGTTGCCACAGTTAGGGATAGGCTTAGGAATTGGGTTAACAGCAGGGTTAGGGTTAGAGTCAGAGTTAGTTAAGTGTTTAATAAGTATGGTTTCATCGTTGTCTAAAACAGGTTTTGGCAACCCATCAGAATGGCGGCCCCTCGGAATGGTTGACCTAAATCAAGGGCTTAAATAACTATGCGAAGGAGGCGGATCAAACACATCAAGTTTTAGTTGACTGCAGTTTCACACTGTCACACAGTACGACAGGCAGCCAATATCAATTCACTTGCTGTAGGCAGATGAGGTTCCGATACAAAAGAAAGGCCGAATGCTGTCTTGCCAGTATATACACAGATCCAGACCATGCCTGCCCAGACATTACAGTATATAAGATGAAAAGTGCAACAATTTCTAACAAATAAAAGACTGAATAAAAATGTCATTATACCCGATTATGTGCATCAGTCTGTAGAATCATATTCCGCAGCAAAACGTTTGAAACTTGCTTCGGCCGTTGCATTTCCGTATCAATCCACATTCACCAAATCCTTCACATATGAGACATAACAGCATATAAGAACATGGTAAACTTCTCCACCTGAATCCTAAGACTAGTCCTAACCCTAAGCGTAACCCTAACCGCATCTCAAACCTAACCTTAACCTAAACAAAATGTCATCCTAGGTTAGCCTACTACTAAGTACTGTCTTGCTTAGCCTATGGTGTCAGCGGAGTCTTAGCATCGCATCAGTAGAAATTTTTTGTCTACGTCTTGTCCAGATAAAATGCTGTTCAGTTTATCACGACGTAGCCATGGCACACAGGATCATATTCAGTTCATTGCTATTGTTATTGAACTGTCCGCTGTCACCATCGGCTAATCACGACGCATCGCTCAGTGAATGAGTTCCGGTTTGAAGCATGATGGAAATTCAAGCGGAAATGTGATATCGCGATCGACATATCACAATTCCCTTAAAATTCCCAGGCGCCGAACTAAAGTTGGATACCCCGCTTTAAGCAAGTTAACGTACCTCAGCAGAGTCAGAATGGATAACAACGATCAAATTTAATCTTTAAAGTAAGAACTGCTCATTTAGTTTTAAATTATTCACTTTCGTTAACTTTCAAAACTTTGTTAAAATAATTTAATCTGCTAGGCGACAGAAATTTCTATTTACAGTCTACACAGAATATATAAATGGTTCCTAGAGAAGGACTGATCACTAGCTTTTTCCCCTTACCCAAATACTAAGGCTAGCCCTAATCCCAAGCCTGACCCTAACCCTAACCCCAAACCTAACCCTATCCCTAACGCTAGCATTGACATTAACAACTGACTGACCCTACGTTACATTCAGCGCACATGACTGCTTGCATTTGTTTACATATGTTGAGTGACGTGTTTATAAAATTGTAAAATTACGGGAATTGCCATTAAAATGTGTGTTGCTGTTGATTAATTAGTGATTTAACGACTAAAAATGTGCCTAAAATAGTTATCAGAAGATCAACGAAGTAAGTTTACAACAATTATTTTCGTTCATTCGATCGCTGATAAACGTAAATTTTTTATGACTATATATGGCAAAAATCGTTAATTTTTCTGTAAGTACCGAATCATTCTGGCAAAAAACATCAGAAAATACGAAAACACACCTTCACAAGTCTACTGAGTTACGTTAACTTGCTGAAATCAAAGTATCCTACTTTAGTCCGGCACCAAATTCCCATCACGCCTCGAACTGGAACTCCTTCGCTGACCAAGCATCGTGGGAACAAATGAATTGTGGAACTTTTGTTCCCACGTACTTTCGCTCCCGAGAGCGAAAATCATGTGGAACTTTCGCTCCCAGGAACTTTTGTTCCCACAGTCAACGTAACGTGGTTTCACTCCCAAACACAAATTATGATTATTTAATTGATAAACTAATGGAAATTAAGGCGTCATAGCTTGTTCGTATCTTTGTACAGCTTCATTGTAGTGAAAGATGTCAGGATCTAGCAAATTATTTTATTAACTAATTAATCTTAAATTTACTAAGTTCTCCAAATTTTTCCTCAAATTATATTTGTTTATAAATTCCTCCTTAAATTTTATTTTTTGTCAAGTTCTTACCATTATTTTAAATTCTAGTCTATTCCCTAAACCTTAAACCCATCTTTCGAAAAACCTTTATAGGCTAGCTGTAACACGTTCCCTAGCGACAGCTGGGCTTTCTTGTTTTAAACGTTGAGCATTTACACCACATACTGGAGTCCCCAAATGATTTCATCTGCTTCTATTAAGTGTGTAGGGCTATAATGTTAACTCTGAGTGAGGAGCGAAAGTTCCACCTTATTTTCGCTCGGGGGAGCGAAAGTTCCAGGAGGCGAAAGTGCCTGGAAACGAGAGTTCCAGGGAACGACTTTCGCTCCTGGGAGCGAAAGTACGTGGGAACGAAAGTTCCTGTTACCGGAGCGAATGTCTTGCCCAATGGTACAGTAGGTAGGTCTAGCAGGGCGTTCTGTTATGTCATCCTAACAAATCCAGTAATCTTCACTCGTTCCTAAAAATAAAAAATATAATATACGCCACGGTGGTCACAAGGACCGGATCAAAACGTCATATTCAAGTACAATACAAGTCACAAACGCAACACAAAAATATTACTCAACTTTGTTTACATATAGCGTATAGAATATATAATATACTACAATTTTCCCACGACACAAACTAGAGATGGGTCAATATATCGCAATATCGGTTCTACGAGTATATTTATACATCTATCGTCAATGTAAAATTGTAAATATGTTATTCTAATTGTAGTAAACAACGCTCCATTTGCCCAACAGCTTCAACACAATATCAGATCCATTACTGCATTGACTGCAAGTCTTTGGAAAACCAGTTTATGTGCAAGTATTAATTAAATAAGTAAGTAATCTTTTATTCCTGAAAGGTCAAATGCCATTGACAATAAACAGAAAATTACAACACATCAAATTTAAAGTTAATACAATTAAAAGAATAATGAAACTAGAAAACACCAAAAAATTTCATTACTGAGGGTCTGGTGCAGCGCATTAGCCTAGAATATAGTAAAAAAAAATTTTTTTAAATGCAGTACAAATGAATGCTAGTACAGGTTAAAATAGCACTGTGGCAAGACAAAAAGACAATACGAGTGATGAAGTTTCATGAGAATTTTTTTCAGGTGGTAATAAGTGGTCAATGAAACCAGCTCACCTAATCGTATCTGTCACTTTCACCTAGAAAAATAAAGCCCTGTACCATATTACATAATGTAATATATAGCCATGTGTAAATAGACAAAAAATGAGAAAAATACTCATCAGCATTGTGGGTAAAACAAGCATATATATAGGTGGGGCAGCAAGTTTGGATTTTCCAACCAACAGCGCTGCAAAGCAGACAGCGTACAAAATTCCAGAAAAAGAGAAAGTGGGTGCTCAATTTCTATTTTGCTCATAAATTTTCCCAAAATGGTAGCTTTTAGCTTCAAATTTTGTACTTATAAATGAAAATTATCCAACAAGATTTTCTGACAAGCCAAAAATTTACGGGGGAGAGAAAGGCAGTTGCCTACTGCACCACCACAAACATGCTATAGTAATTTAAAATAGACAGTATTAGTGAAACAAGCCTAAATATGAGAATGATTACACAAACTACAAAAATTTAGATGTTAAAATTATGTTGGCTTACAGCAAACTGAGACCTCGACCTGCGTGTGATGTAATAAACCACTAGAAAAGGTTATACACTGACAAAACCATTAAACAATCATACAAAAAATTCTTTAATTTATTTAACATCAACAAATAAATAAATAAACTACGAGCAACCATGCAAAAGTAACATGCATATAATAAAAAAAATCCAACAGGTGTATAGCTCCTTATAGAATATAAGAACTTTGAGCTAATGCTCACGAGATGTGCGAAAGCCTATAGCAGTTCCAGTTCAGTAGTTTATCTGAAAATTAGGGTGTACATGCTAAGTTAATATACAAATACCAAATTCTCTATCTGGATCGCATAACGATAGTAGCGTGGCGACACAAATTCTCTGTGTTGTGAGAAATAAAGCACAGAATCTATAAGTCAGATACAAGAATCTATCTAACACAATGCAGCATTATGTCAAACACAGCCACGGTGAGATGAAAATAACTTGGAAAAATATTGTCAACTTGTACACATAAAACTTGCACGACAAATGGCATATTGACCGGTATATTGGCAGGTAACAACAACTGTTTTTCAAAAGCCCCACACACCAAAAGCATCAAATTGCAAAGTAACAAATGACCAGAATTTATTTACCATTGCGTTATCAGGAATGCACAGGGTGTATCAAAAGACTGAACTACTTGTCAGTGCTGATAACCTAATGATGGTTAGTGGTAGAAAGACGTGCAACGATATGTCAAGAGTTTCAGAATTCTGTCAAAAAAGCGTGAAATGTGAGTATCAATGCATGAATATTTTTTTGCCTAATTTGCACAAATCTTCACCAGCACTGAAATTATGCTAAATTTAACAGTAGCAAACACATCTCATACCCTAAATAAAAATACAATATACAAGCAACAGAAAGTCTTAATAGAAAACAGGCCAGATTGGCTGCGCCATGAACACTTATTTACAAATTGAATGATCTCTATACATCAGCAGAATTACATCATTATTACATCATAATACAAAAAATTTGAGCTAAAGCTCACAAGACGAGCAAAAGCCTATAACAGTTCTTGTTCGTAAGTTGACTTAGTCTATCTCCAGCCATTTTGTTGCAATACTCTTGAAGTGTGCGCTGCAGCCAAAAATCGCAAAAAAATAAACCCTTTATTTTCGAAGTTCAAGGTCTTTCAAAGTCATCAATGTTGATACAACTAAAAAAACTCGTCACTAGTGCTTGTTGCGATAAGCAGCATACCAATGCCTATCTGCAACCGTTTTCACACTAGACTGGCCAACAGCGGTAAAATAACAAATTTTAGGGGGTACCACTGTTTGATGCCCTCATGTGCAGGTTTCCTTGAACTAGAAGGTCAAGACTTGGACCACTGAAATAAGCATTTAATGCTGGAAATTTCATATGCAGCTTGTCCTTGTCTATCTCTAGTGATTTCGGCGCAATTCGCTTCTCAAACGTCTCACAGCCGAAAATCACCAAAAAATCCACAAATACCTCTATTTTGGTGTTCAGGGTCATAAAGGTCATTGTTCTCAGTGGAAATCGAAAGCCCATGTACGACTTCCTATTGGTGATTAATAGTAACCTAGGCCCTATCTCACATCATTTCTGAGACACAGCAACTTATTGGTCCAAAATCGCAAATTTTCCCTACCCCCTTCTCATTTAGTGCCCACACTCAGGGTGACCCCTTTCAAATTTCTGAAAAAGCTTTACGGATCCTGAAACTAGAGTCTTCCAGGCAGCCGATGGTGAAAAATTGGTGATCCTAGCTTGCACAGTTTTTGATTGATCCACCCGTGTGACAGTCAAACAGACAGACGGAGAGAACTGCGATGGCTAAGACACGATATAGCAGTACCTGCTTTTGCACGTAAAAATCCAAAAATAATACCCTAAGTCAAAATAAATAAACCAAAAAATATATAATACCATATGAAAACAACATACTGACATAAAACGGTCAGTATGATAACAATCAATAACAAAGCAAAGTAAATGCAATAAAACTGGTCCACTAGCTAGACAAATATTTGTCTGTGAAACGCAACTCACTAATGAAAACTACCAATAGTCGCAACATCATACAACTTGCTATCATCAGCAACATATACTAGAATTGCTGAACAGCTATATGGACAAATAAAAAAAACACACATTACAAAACTTTCAACACCCAATTTGGTCTTCCATGTCTTTCCAAGTCACGGAAAAATGGAAAACTTATTTCAAGGACTTTCGAGGACATGTGGCCACCCTGGTTACAGCATGACATACGGTCACGTCACTGAATATCTCCGCCAAGGTGAACGTAGTGAACACCGGCGAAGGGAATGTTCTCGTCTGATTTACACGAGCAGTCAATAAACCAAGTGTAATGCAGCATACGAGACTATGTATGGAAATAGTGGAAGACAATAACTGACAAACGGTTAAGCAGAATATGCCTGACTGGTTGATTTGTTTAACATGTTTGACATAAGATGCTTGATATATGAGCACCAATTACTCAAAAGTTCATCACAGAGAAACACAATACACAATACTGTACTGAACTGTCAGAGGCTGGTTGATGACTGATAAGTGAAACAGACAGCACTATGACTTCCATGTCTCCGGTGCTTACACAAAGCTCAATTTGTAGAAAAGTTAATATGGGTACTGCCAACTGGAAGCTAGGATATTCGAGGTGCCAAATGCCTCAAAAGAAAAGAAAAATGAGGAAGCATATCCCCTTGTCAGCTGACTATGGAGTTTAGAGGATCAGTGTAAGCTCTACCAGCAGGGTCTAGGGTGCAGCCCTATCAAAAACAAATTTTGGTGCAACATGAGCTTGGAAAATGCATCTGGTGCATAGCAATGCGATAATTTTGCACATTCCGAAAAAAAATTAACCACATGCACAGGTTGTACACTGTACCACCAAAGTGACATCAACAACCGCCGATACAACATACCACCTCCAAAATAAGTGTTGGTGTACCGCACTGGGCAGTACCAGCACAAATTACGTACCGTGCTTACATCATTACGATGGTCAAGCCTTAAGGTTAGCTGTTTGTATAGTACATGTGTATAATGTACACGACAACTTGCAATGCGCAAGCATCAATGCAGCGTAGTGCAGCATTATGATGCCCAAGCCTCTAGCGCTTTCATCTCGTCTTCATCTACATGCTGCTGCTGTTGCTGCTTCTTCCCTGATACTACAACAACAGTAACTACTACTACTACTATAATGACAATGACTATGATTACTACAATGACTATTTTTCGCAATGCTCTGCTTTTTAATTCAACCGACACCTTCAAACAACATTCAAAAACTCACCCACTTGACCTGCCTAAAGTACTTAACAATCTCCAGGCAAGTGCAGCATGAGCTGATGATACCATAGCACACTAAGCAACTGTCCATTGCCCGCATTAGCAAACAATTGAATATGCAGTTTGCAGCTAGCAGACATACCACAGCCCCAATCAGTAAGCTACTACTTACTGCCTATCCCGCTGAAGATACGAGGCTGAGTGTGACAGAGAAACAGGCTCAAGTAAAAATCTTGACAAGATGTAATATGAAATAAATTTTCAGATTACAAACACTGATCGCCAGTCATTCTGGGCTGTTAAAAAATGCAAAATTTTAACTTAAGCCAGTTAAAAGCACAGAGTTGGTTAGCAACTTGCTCAAGGTTGCTTGCAAATGAGAGGCACAGATATATTTACACCAATTTTTGCCGAAACTTGCCTGCAGTTTCAGCCACAAATCATAAAAGTTGTAAACACAAACCATCTCGACATGTCGAGATGGTTGCGACAACGTCCATGACAAGTCGGCAACAAACCTGCTTGTGTTGCTCTAATGCAATTCAGTCCGTGAGAAAGCATGCGAAAAGTCAGCGAGAAAGTCCGTGAACTTTGTGGCCGACAAAGTCGACGACTTTTACGATTTGTGTGCATGACAAAATATGAGAAATTGTCGCAAAGTCAGCGTAATGGAATTTGGGCTTTATCATCCGAATACATACAGTGTATAAACTGTCCACCTCTGGCTAGACGCTGGCTCTGTGCCAGAACATCTGGGCCTATCATACCTTAGATTATAGCTTCAGCACCGACATCAAAGCACAATACCGGTAATCTTGTAATACAGTTGCAGGCTATTATCCAAGTATAAACTCTATACCTTTAGCCGGACGTAGTCTCTGTGCCGGCTCATCTAAAGGTACAGATGGCAGCTGGTCTGCAGTAACGTCATCAATGTCTGCTTCTCTCTCTAGCTCCTCCAACTCCGCTAGAATATCATCCTATATATGACAACATGCAACCTACACCACGTGGTCTATACAGAGTATACTAAGAAAATGGTGCATAACATGAAAGGCTTAGGCACTCCAAATAGTACAAAATATACCAGTATTGGCAAATTTGTAGCTTTCAATGTTTTAAAAAAAATTATCAATAATAAAATATTTCGTTATTATCACTACAATTGGATAAGTTTGCATTAGGTTTTTTGGGTGGGTTTACCAGTTTTTGGTATCTCCCTGGGTATCTCAACCCTGTCCAATATCCATGATGCCAGACCTACAGCTATCTTACCAGCTGCAGAGAAAACTAAATGCCAACTTAGGGAATTTGAGGCCCCATGCAAGCAATCAGTATAATACATGTTATGTAGAGGGTACTACTACACTACACACCGAGCGAGTAGAGTTTTATGTCACACTCAATCAAAAAACATGAAATTTTTACAGTGTTCTTAACAAGAAAGCCTAGCTAATGCAAAGGGAACTGCGACAGCAGTGCATGTATGAAGGCCCACTGCCCACTGGGGTGTTCATGCTAAGTTAATATACAAATAGGCTACCAAAATCTCCATCTGCATTGCATAAGGAGTTAGCTGTGTGGCGACACCTTGTAACGCAGCCCAAAATCTCCAGAAAATCTATTAAACCCCTATTTTGGCATTCAAAGTCATGCAAGGTCACTGAATTTGGTGGCAATCAAAAGCCAGTGTATGACTTCCTATTAGTGATTAATAGTAACCTAAGCCCTATCTTGCACCATTATTGAGATACAGTGACTTATTAGCTGAACATCGCCAATTTTTCCCACCCCCTTTCATTTAGTGCCCTTGTTCAGGGTGATCCCTTTCGAATTTATAGAAAAGTTTTACGGTTCCTAAAACTAGAGTCTTTCGGGCAGCCGAAGGTAAAGATTTGGTGATCTTACCTCGCACTGTTTTTGACTGATCCACCCGTGTGAGAGACAGACGGATGGACAGAAAGACAGACGGACAGAATTGCGATGGCTAAAACGTGCTATCGTGCATAAAAATAAGTCATTGTCTCGATGTTAATTAAAGTCATTTACGTCAATGCCCACACTACAAAAACCTTGAACAAGCACATACTCTGAAAGACAATTACATCTCTGAAAGTGAAGAATCTAATAAAAAGAAAAAGAAAGGAGTTGGTTAGGAGTAACATAAAAACTTTTCTGCTATTGGTACAGCTCGGCAGTGTTGAAAAAACTCAGAAAGAAAATGAATTAAATCAAACTGTCAAATCATGCAGACCAAATGAGTTCAAACTCAAACTCAACTCACGTACTTTGTAGTAAGTTAAATCAAACTCAAGAAAATAATGAATTAACTCATAAACTCATTTTGTTTTTTTCGGTTACCAATCAATCAAGCAATCAACCAATAAAGTCACTAAAGCTGTTCTAAAATGCTAAAACCTGTCAATCAGCAAACAATCACTGTCCAGTGTTCCACAAAAAATATATATTACTCAGTTAATCAATCATTTAGTCAATCAATCAAATTCACTCAAAGAATCTTAAACTTTGCCTATAGGCCTACTGTTTCTAATTACTGTCTATTTCCTGTGATACTTCACATTCGCTTTCAGCAACAGAAATTTCTCAAAGTTTGCATCTAAAAGTTTGTTGCATCTCGGATTTTCAATCTGTCTACCTATGATGAACAGAGTCTTTACTGCAGTGGATGATGGCACTGCTGTAGGCCCCTATTAAACTGTCAGATATCTGTGCACATGGGCGGCGCTAGAAATCTGAAGCTAAAAGGGAATGGGAGCAAGGGCCAGGGCACAGGGGACAATAATTTTTTTGCGCGTTGGCCAAATGTCAACCTTATTCACTTGCTGTGTGCATCAAAAAGATATAGCGAGCCCCTAGTTATGCCCCCTGAAGCTGAAATGCTTAGCTTTTGGACGTGCAATGAAAGCCGTAAATTTGCCTGCTGTTTAATATTTCAAAATGCAAAAAACTCACAGATATCTGTGTTGTCTTGCAAAAATAGCGTTTAATAAATACCATCTTGGCATAATAAAGTGCCACCATCGAAATTTTCCCCCCTTTCGCATGTCTAAATATGCCGGGCTGGCCATGGTCATAAATAGCGTGAATGCTGATTACATCGCTGATGTCCTGTGAGAAGCCGACAGCATTGGACAATGCATCAGACAATTCATCAGCAATCTCATGTTGCTCAGCTACATCATCCAACAGATTGTGAACTGAGTCCACGTTCCTACAGACACATGCATACTAGTGAACTGTCATCCTGTTCCTGGAGGGGGCCACAAAGTATGGAAAAAATTCCCCAAGTTTTCCAGGCTATTTCAGAGCAATAAACTTACTTTTACATAAAATATCGCAATGAAAAGTAATTGTAATAATGACCTTCATCCAGAGTCATTCCACACAAATAATAGTGTCTAGTATTTTAGCTGACATTTATTTGGCAAAGTCACTATTAATGATCCTGTTTCCCCAGTCAACAGCCATTTTCCACAGATATTTGAATCACGAACAAAAACTATTTTGTTTGTCGCAATTTTTCCCTGAAGTTGCATGTGTGTGTGCACAATGCTCATTGGCTCACATGTTTTGGTGTGCGTTCTTGAGTGCCTTAGAAGCATCACCCATGACACGCAATACTTCGGTGTTTGTCGTGGCATTTTCTAATGCAGACCGTTGGAACTCAACCGTTGACAGCGTTCCATCAACCTGCTGCAGCTGCTTCATGTAACGCTGCTTACGCCTCAATGCTTGCAGTGCAGCTGAAACGCAAAAATCATGCCATCAACCAGTGTCATTGTGGCTGGGAAAAGGGAAAATTACTTCCCCTAAATTTTGGGCTGCCAGAAAATCTTGCTTGTCAAAAAATTTTCGTCCATTTGGAGGTGAAAACCCAATTTTTGAGAGACTTGGAAACAAAATTAAATGTTTTACAGTTTTAGCACATATTATATGCTCTCTTGGAAATCTGCAGCTGTCTGTCAAAAATCTGTTGAAAATTTGCAGTGTCTGTCAGAAAATTGCAACTTCCTGCCATGCCTATTTTCAACTCACAACACCGCTGCCATCAGCAACAGACTACTACTGTGCAATATCATTAACCACTGTTCTCAGTACATACATTACAAGTACATGTACAAACATTAAATATAAAAACTTACCAGTTTACATTACTGTGTAAGGGCGACTAAGTCACACATCTAAAACAGCAGAAATCATTTTAACAGAACACAGAGTGACTGAGCGACACACAGGCTGACCTTACAAACCCATATGACGTGACCCCATTTAACCTTTTCCACCTCGCATGTTTTTTATTGCTTTTATTTGGTGTGTTAGTGTGTGTCTGGGTGACTGCATGTGTGCTTGTGTTTTTTTCTTAGTTTACTGTCTTTTTTGTGTTGCTTGTCTGCCGTATAGGTATTGGCGAATAAACGTACTCATTATCCCGTGAGCCAATAAACATGGTAAATGCAAATGCAACACAAATAAACAAATTTTCAACTTAAAGAGTAATAAGCAACAGTTTGCAAATGTAAAGATGTAAAAAATAAAACAACATAATTACAAACATTCAGCACTACGAACACAGAAAAAATTCTTTACATGTTCATCTTGTAATGTTTTTGCAGTCAGTAAGAGATGTACGAACATCGTTAACTATGGTGAAGGTTTCTGATGTAAAGCACTGGATAATTGCTAACAGAAAGAGAAATCACTGGATTTTGTTGAACTGATGACAAAAACAAAGCTATAACAAACATAAACAAACCATTTATGTATAAACAACAAAATATGAATCAAAGCAAATTACAACAACAAACAAAAAAATTAAAATATTATAAAAATAAAAGACCCATACAGAAATCAACAGCAAACTGAAATTTAATGGCTACAAAAATAATGTCATTTCTTTCAATACCAGTTACAAATCTGTAAAGTGGAGGCCTAAGCCACACAGCTCAATCTGAAAAGTTTTTTTGCTTCATCCAAGCAATGCAGTACTTTAAATAACTCATGGCAAAATGACCTGTAATAACCTTCAGCTACTTCATAAGAAATAACACATGAACAGTTTATAAATTGTCCACCTCTACATGGATGTGTGTTTTTGTGTGTGTGCACAAGGTTTCAATCCAATAAAAATGGCTAAAACCATTAGATCCATTGGGGATGATGTGCTTCTTGTAAGTGAAGGATATGGTTACATCTTTGGCAGCAAAAGCTAAGAGACACTTTCACTCCTGAAAGCAAAATTTCTATATATGGAGCTATGTTTTTGAGTGCAAAAGTTCCCGGTGCCATCTTTACATGCATGCCACAGCCGTATACCATGCTAGTCAGCTGCCATGTGCAAAAGCTCACAACTGCTACTGCTTGGCACTAGATAGTTAAATTAGTTACATACATGCAATGCTGTACAATACCTTGCTTGTTCTTCGAACTGTTCTTCTTTGCTAATGACACTTCATGCTCTATTTTCTGTTCTAAAAAATCCGACTTTTTCTGCAGCATCTCTTCTACTTCTCGCAGATGTTGCAGCGCTTCCTTCGGACTCTGAACAGATGCGGCTTTCTTGCCAGAACCAAAGATCTTTGAAATAGCACTCATTTTCTCAGTGCAGTGAAGACAAGGAACACTGAGGAAAAAAGACTGTACACATACATAACAGAATAGTTGTACGATATATATCACCAACGGTCACTGGTTGCAGTAAAGGCAATCTCGTGCTACTTACTAACTGTAAATAACGTTTATAGCTCCTGCTTCTAATACAACCCTAATCTCAACCCTATCCATAACCCTAGCTGTAACCCTGACGTAGCCTAGCATTAACCGTGACCGTAGAACAATCACAGCTGTATTTAGTCTGGCTAACCCTGACGTAACATCCGCACATCCGCTTTTTACTAGAGCCCAGAAAAATGCAAATTTCGTACAATTTTACTAACATTTTACCACAAAAGCATAGTACTTCATGCGTACATTACAGAAAATTCCTTTTACCGTTGATATGCTTTTGCAACTGTATGAAAAAAATTTTGTGTGTAATTGTCTGAAATAAACAAATAAACATAAACAACCAAGAATATGTATACCGCACTTTTCGTAAATGTACGATGCTAGTGATGGGCCATCAGTGAATTTACACTCTGTCGCTCATGATCAGTCCAATTAACAACAGTGATACGGCCATTGTACAGGCACTGAATATACGAGATAGCTAACGGATATTTTCGTTTTAAAAGTAGAAAATTTTACCGGTTAGTGAAAATAACATTTTCTCACCAGGGAAGGAAAGGAAAGGCACAAAAAGTCACGCAAGCATTATATTTCACCTATTTCTGGGGAAGCCCTCTGCAAACGGATTTTCACCAAATTTTGCATATCATGAGATATGCCAGATGTAATCATCTGTGCAAATTTTGGTGTGGAAAAATTAAGAGGTTTGGGATATATGGGGGGGGGTCAAATCACATTACAAGTGCTGCACTACCGCGCAGCCTGTGATGTTGTAGCGTTTAAAAGTTTACTCGGTGGAATGGTGCAGCACAATGGCAGATAATATATTCAGTTTTCTGCATTGGTTTGACTGGATTGTTTGCTTGGCTTTCAGTACGTTAAAACAAATGCAAATACTTCTATAGAATCAGGGTACATCCCGAAGAACATGCATGGTTACACTGAGTGAAAATGAAAATCAAAGCAATACGGATTACATGCAGTTTGACTGGCAGATAGTCAGATATAAGCACTGTGCATATGACATAGAATTCGTTAAACAGTTCAGCAATTTTATTTGTATTTGATACTTTTCTGACCTCACCAAAAAAAAAAAATTCTGAACCCAAGCGTCATTTAACTGACATCAAATCCAAAACCAAAATTTAAACAACAACAACAACAACAGGTTACATGCAGTTTAAATTCAAAACGATAAAACTGAGCAACATGCCAATCATTAACCAAAAAATATAATTAAAATTCGATCAACAACACTGGAACTCGAACAACAAAAAATTGACTACCCGTAAGCAAGAACAGAAAACACTGAAAGAAAAGCTAATATGATGTTAAAACCTGCTGCCATAAACACAGTCATCTGTTGCCTGAAGCTGTGTCAAAACAACAGAAATAAAACCAGAAATTTGGGGCAAAGCCCAGCGCAGTCAAACCCGAAAGTTGTGGTGAAACGTACTAAATTTTGGACGTTTTTTGCCCTCCCAAATTTTAAAGAGGTGGTGACCCCCAAAAGTTGCACCCGCGTTATCACCCCCATCTAGTAGCACGTCACGGCTTGAAAGTTCTTGCGGCTAATATGCTACATTTTAAGCCAATTTTTGATCCCCCTTTGAAAAAAATTGTAAAGGGGGCCCTGTCCCCGTTGGGGGGTGCGTTAGTAAGACTTGTTCATTCTCTAGGGCCTGTAAAAATTTGGGAGCGCAGCACTCCTTAGGGGCCGAAATATGGCCTTCCAAAAGTTGATTTGGGTGGGTAAACATTAGCCGCGTAATCTCTTGTGTTAGTAGACTAAAGTTCACACAATTTCTTTTGTTCAACGTGGAATTAATTGTATTTGTTAACGCCGGTTACCGCTTGTCGATATCTCTATCCAGTCCAGAGATATTTCCGGTCAAACTCGAAAGTCGTTGTAAAACGTACTAAATTTTGGACGTTTTTTCCCTCCCAAATTTTAAGGGGGCAATGCCCCCTAAAAGTTGTACTCGCATTATCACCCCCATCTAGCAGCACGTCACGGGGCAAAGTTTCATACAGCTACTCTCTGGCTCCAAAGTTCTTGCGGCTAGTATGCTACATTTTAAGCCAATTTTGACCACCCTTTGAAAAAAATTGTAACAGGGGCCTGCGTCCCCAATGCGGTGTGTGCTTAGTCATTCTCTAGCGTGTGCAAAAATTTGGGGGCCCAGCACCCCCTAGTGGCCGAAATATGGTCTTCTGGAAAAGGCGCTTTAGGTGGGTACGATTTCACATCGAGATCTCCAAGGTTACTGGACCAAACTTCACCGGACTTGTTTTGCCTAACGCGGGAAGAATCACGGTAGAGAAAATATTTGTCTGATTTTGAGTATCTTCATCCGTTCTGAAGATATTCGCCGCCGAACTTCGAAGTCGCCCGAAATCGGGCCAAATTTTGCATGTTTTTGGCCCCTAAAATTTTTGAGGGGGCGGGGCGAGGGCCTCCCGAAAGTTTGGAGTGGCATTATAAAATTGGGCCTAGTACTGACCACCACGCAAAATTTCACGCCGGTCGGCCAACGCAAAACATCTGCAGTAAAACTTAAGTCCGCTCCGCAAGCTATCGCTTCCGGGCGGACTAATAAAATGACATAAGAACGATATGAACTGAACTGATATACGACGTGCAGTTAAGTCAGTGGCATAGCCAGGATCTGAATGTAGAGGGCACTTGAGGGGAAGGTTATCACCTACCCAATTTTTCTCACTTTTGTGCATAAAATACAGTGTTTTGGTGCACTTTGGCACTATTTTCAGTAACTTAATAGGCTATAAACGTGCAGGCTTCAATGCATGTGGTCTTATAAAGGAGGGAGGGGGGCTGGATAGAAAGAACATGCCAGTGATATCATTTCATTCCACTTCCACTGTTCTGAAAACGTCTTAAGAGACCCTGAAATAAAAGCACTGGCTGCACACATTGACTTGCCAAACATCAGAGTCTGAAGACACTAAAAACACCAAGATAAAACCGCACAAAAATTTAAGAATGCTAATTGCTAAATGACCCCGCTTCATAGTTTTAGGCTGGAATGAATAGCTGTCAACATCTCAATGTTCTGCTGGGTCGAGTTGATGCTGGCGAGTTTGCTGCATTCCACCGTCTCGATCATCCATGCGTAAACATCCTGCGGTAAACTATACACATCACTACATTTGGCTCGGTGGCGTAACAACAGACTTACGATCGAGAAGCTGTGAGTTCAACTCCCAGTCATATGGCTATCAAGTGGTTACTATGGGTGACTGTCTGTTGAGAGTTAAACCATCTCAGTATATAATCAACACCAAAGTCAACTCAGCCTTCTATCCCTCTAGGGTAGGTAAATCGCATATCAGCTTCCTTGGCTGAGGTTATTACGGGGTGCATTCACCTGTGTTGGGTGGCAGGTAACACTATGATCCCATATGGCAGGTGACATGCTGTATCTCTGAAATGGGTTTTTACACGCGACAGCACCTACTGCTGTAGCGCATCTTAGCCATCGCAATTCTGTCTGTCCGCCCGTCCATCTGTCACACGGGTGGATCAGTGAAAAACGGTGCAAGCTGGGATCCAAAAAATCCCCACCATCGGCTGCCTGGAAGACTCTAGTTTCAGGAACGTAAAGCTTGTCCATAAATTCCACAGAGGTCACCCCCAGAAATGGGAGGGGGCAGAAAAAATTTGCGATTTTCAGCCAATAAGTCACTGTATCTCAGAAACGGTGCGAGATACGGCCATTCACTAATAGAAAGTCCTACACTGGCTTTTGATTGGCACTGAAAGCAATGACCTTGGATGACCTTGAATACCAAAATAGAGGTTTTTATGGATTTTTTGGCAACTTTTGGCTGCGACACACACTTCAAGAGCGAATTGTGCCAAAATCACTATAGACCAGGACAGCTTACTTATTTACTTACGTACAAAATTTTCAGCATTAAACATAGTTTTCACTAGTTTACATTTTGCCACCCTGTGTTCAAGGAATTCTCCATACAGGAGCGTCAAACTTGGGCACCGCCTTTAAAATACTTACATTCAGCTACTAATATGGCAACAGGAACGCGAGAAGGTGGCGCCATCTGGCGTATGTGAACGCATTGTTCCCAATGTCAGTTGCTGGGATCGGTGAGCTTAGTGGGCTTTAAAACGTGCACCGTTGTCGCGCGTTACACTTTGCATTAGCTAGACTTTCTTGTTTATTAAAAGCTACACCATTTAACCATGTATGATGCATCAGTCTATACACTTGATAATGGAGACATGGGTTGGTGACACATTGAAAACAGCAAAAATCGTAAAAAGGCAACATTAACCACCACCGCATCAACAACCTTTCAACGTAACGTCGATTACTATCACTTTTTTATGATTTTTTTTGGCAAAACACACAAAAAAGCAAACACATGACTGACAGACTGACCGTAGGAATCATACGACATGAAGACGCAGCTCGTCTGATGTAGCAGAGTCTCTTGTAGCCACAGATGGCACTGTACAACGTCGCCTGCAGACAACCCGGTGCTTGCACCACTAACCCTACAGTCACCACCATGCACTGACTGTTTGAATGAAGGAATTTATTTGCTAGCTACAGCTCTGTAGCAGAGTACGGCACAGACAAAATCGATAGGATATCCAGGAAGGCCAAGCCTCTGCTAATGAGGCCCCAAATCACAATATGACATAAAACAAATCTACACTGTGTCTTAAGAAAAAACATCCCCGACATTATGTACTGTAACATGAAAACCGATTGTCAGATTTTGATAAGTGATAAGTGTGCTAGTAAGACTCTAGTGCATGTAAAAATCTGGGAGTGCAGCATCACTAGGGGCCAGAATATTGTCTTCCGAAAAAGTCGATTTTTGTTGATATGATTCCACTTTTAGATCTCTGAAGTTATTGGACCAAAGTTCACCGAACTTTTTCGCCTAACACGGAAGGAATTGCAGTAGATTAAATACATGTCCGATTTTGAATATCTTCATTCACTGCGAAGATACTTGCCGCCAAACTTTAAAGTTGTCCGAAATCGTGACAAATTTTGCATGTTTTTGGCCCCTAAAATCTTTTTGGAGAAGGGTTCCACATATATTTGAACATAATTTTCCAAGTTCAACTCACTATAGGCCTAGACCACGGTGCAAAATTTTGCGCCAACTGGCTGACGGAGTTCAGAGATAAAGTGGCAAAACAAATAAATGATTAAAGAATAAAACAGTTGAAGTAAAACATAAGTCCGCTCTAAAAACTATCATTTGCGGGTGGACTAATAGAACTCAACAAATAAGTCTAAAAGTGGAGGGTGCTTGTGAACATCACAGTGTTCCGGCAGTTTACAACATGATAGCGAAACAGGTTAGACTCTCGAGCATTAATGGTACGACAAAAAAGCTAATTTCTTGCTAGTACCAATACATAAAAATGGCAGCCTTTTTCTTTCTTTCATAACTCGGTTAATGGCAATTCAGTAGCTCTGGCTGAAAGAATACTAATTAAAAATGGGGTGTAATAAAGTGGCAATCTGGTCTGTTAGTTAATCGACGCCAAGTCCAGATAGTACACGGTGTTTCAAAAAAGCAGTCAAAACTGTTTTTGTCATGACTTTGTCAAATTTCCACTAACGTTAATAATTTTTGGCACAAAAATGGCCAAGACAATAAAACTATGTGAGGTGCACTCATTCACCACCCCAACTAATTTATGTCAATGCATTACCATGTGAAACACAGATGCTCCAAATTGATACATTACGAGGTGGTTATATGTATCAGATTGCTTTACCCTCGCATCATCAATTCGACGGAAGGCGCCACATGGTTTAATAATTTTGTGGTAATAAATCTTTTATGGCAAAAACAGCAGAAAACAAAATAGCTGACTAATGAGCTAAAAATACGTCTAATCGATAAGTGAATGCCTTTGATCAGTTGTTTGTTGATTCCGCTATCAGCCAGTGGCGTTGCATCTAAGCCATTGTCTGTGTATGTGGGGCCCACTTTGGACATAAATTCTGATGATTTGCAAGTGAGTTGTTATGCAAACTTATAATTCTGCCAAATAGTTTACAATGAAACTTATTTTCTGCTTAATTAAGTCGATACAACGTTTCCTTGGACAATAATTCAGCTTTATGCAAGAACTTGGAACATCTATGTTTCACACGGTAGTGCATTGACATAAATTAGGTGAGGTGGAAAAAGAGTTCACCTTGTATAATTTCATCGTATTGGCTATCTTCTTGCCAAAAATTATCAAATTTAGTGAAAATTTGATAAAGTTATAACAAAAACAATTTTGACTGTTTTTTTCTGAGACATGGTGTACTTTAATGGGTGACCATCTCAGCTGACTGTCTTCAACCTAAAGGACAGCTTGAGGACAAAAAATTGTGGTCTTGGTCTTAAGCTTGAGGTCTTGGCCCGAACGCCTTGACATGGACTCTAGTCACTGGTCTAAATTAAAATGTATGTTGACTTTTCCAGTTTTAACTGTTACCATTGTAATTAGTCTTAAAATAAATAGTCTTAAACATTCACACTATATTTGTCTTAAAATTTTTATGGTTTAGTATGATTCGAACAACTGTCATATATAGGATTGTCCAGCATACCAAGGATGAAGAGGTCATCAATTGGTTGTTGAGTGTTGCGGTCAACGACCGGCAGAAAGTGAATGGAGACAGTTTGCTGAGCGATCGGTGGAACAATGCGACTGACAACTCGCCGGGTGAAGCTGCATCGAAATTCATCACGAGCATCATGACTGCACGACAGTCCGCGAACCGTTGCACGACTGGCCAGCGGACAGTCAGCCTCTATGCCGTACAGTATGTGCCGTGCTCCTACGTCTTTATACATCAGACACACGACATCGAATGATATGTACGTACAGTGGCACAAATGGAAGATAGGCAACATAAAGTAAAGTACTTCCCCTACAAAGCGACACTGATTTCTGTTTCCTTAGCCCTCAGCTGGACACCAGTTTACACTGCCAGACCTCGAATATAAGGCTAGTGCATCATGCAGTGTGCCTGTTTACGTCCCAGCTTTCGCTGATACTCTCTGCGCCTACCCATGGAGGGATGGCCAGGCTGAGTTGATCTAGGTGGCTGGTTACATACTGAGATGGTCATCCATCAAAGTACTATCTGGACATGGCATCAATTAACTAACGGACCAGATTGCCACCTTATCACGTGTATAACAACAAAATAGGATGTCCGAAAAATGCGCAGTGGCACAAATACAAGGTGAGACTTCTAATGTCTGCACTACTGTAGATTGGCATCAATACGAGACGTATGTATAACACGTAACATCCAATGTATAACACAAATGCAACACACAAAACACTAGTAATGATCCAATAGATCAAAAATATCGATATATCATTTTAGATACTGATGTAACATATTGTATCATCGAAAAAATATATAATTTTTCGATTTATCATGATATCTTTTATATATCATGACATTTTCGACATATTACAATATTTTACGCCAGAAGTTTATATTTTTATTACTGCATTACCAAAATGACGAGAATAAATGGAGAAATTGACAAACTAATCGAAGCAAACTAACTATTGTGTCGTAATTTAACGACAATTACGACAGTCTATATTTAATTTTTAAGTTCACTGACACGTTTTAGTATCTACGTAAAGCAAACTGCCTTGCTAAACGTTCACGTCTTGTTCTTGTGCTTGTATAAGATTTACATACTTATCATTTTAAAAATATCGATATAGTGATATTTTCAAAATATCGTATCGATATAGTATTGAAATTGAAATCCTGATATCGAATCATCACTATAAGACACGTGATGACAATTTTTGACATGCAATGTAATGCATGGTGGGAGCACAAATACAAGCTGTGACACCTAATGTCCAGAGATCAATCCATTGCAAACTTACTGTTTCTCAGTGCGAGTAAAAATGCCCAGATACTGATCGATAATCGGCAGAATATTGCAATGAAAATACACAAAAGTTCGTGCGGTTGAAATGGTAAACGAGAGAACATGCAGTGTATGTATACACTGATGCATGAAGATACATAACCCAGTAGACCATAAGATATGAACAGCAACTGATCAGGCAAAGCAAATGACACATCTCAAGCAGAAAATGACGGTACTCTATCAGCCAACAGATTATCGTACAATCAGACAGAAAATAAACAGAGAATGAGAAGCAATACCGGGCTGATAATTAGTTTGACTGGAGTTGAGAAAAGCACAAATAACTCGAGACAATTCGTCAGCAGAGATCTTGTCCAAGGAGTCCATTTTCAGCTCACAAAACTCGTCACAACTCAGCGCCAACACCTCTCCTATTTGCAGCAACATCACTAACATCAGCACTAAAGAGTGACATGGGGATGAACTGGCATCCCCATCCAACCCCATCCCTGTAAAAT
>Ga0056128_1001181_pt1 | contig 28169 bp, 17 predicted proteins | sample WorMetLIZISLAND2_FD_71113 | JGI IMG/M metagenome (GOLD analysis project Ga0056128, IMG submission 71113) | Marine gutless worms symbiont microbial communities from Max Planck institute for Marine Microbiology, Germany - Olavius geniculatus... ... | reverse complement strand
GTAAGCCTAATTATCAGAATTTCTAGATGCTGATTGGTTGATTTGCGTATATAAGTGACATATTTGGCAGGTGTCATAAGGAACCCTTGCCGCCTTGCCCCAGGTGACCTCGTTACCATGGCAACGGCCGTTCTCTTCGTCTGTCCGTACTCAACTGCAAGGACGGCCCCATAGCGGGCGGCCCCTCAACGGCCGCATTCTTTTGTTATATATGTAATGTTTATGTTCTCAGACGTACTCCTATGAGCAGCTAAAGACAATGGTGGAATCTCACAACTTTGCACCGGATGTTGACCGCGAATCTCTCGAGGTCTGATCTGTTTATATCAGGCTAGGTAGCTGTTACGGATTTTTAATACCACTGACTGAAAATTTAATCTAAAGTCTGTTAGCCTTACCTTACCTTCGGGGTGGGCAGGCTCTTACACCTGCCCAGCGCTGAGGTTGTATCAGTTCGGCCCAGTGCGCATCCCCGAATGTAACCACAAGGTTACAGGTAATGGCTATAAAGCCGTAGATGGCTGTGAAGCTGTAAATAGACGGCTGTAAAGCCGTAATCAGCTGTTAAGCCGAAACCAGCAAAAAAGCACTGGTAACGTCTAGCAAATCTGCTCTCACGGGTTTGATCAGCTCTTCGTTAGCTCCTTGCCTCCAGATTTTAGAAATCTTTCGGGTCATCGGTGCAAAGCTCCACCACCACGGCAAGGTGGCTGACCATGGTGGGGAAGTCTATTAGCATTATGTACTGAATTTGATACATAGCGGACAACACAAAGATAAAATTTCAGATATCAAAACCGATGACAGTTACTAGGAGTTTGGTCGTTACTGTGTGCAGGGTGATCTTATTGTATGAAGCCAGAGTTGCTAACAGTTTGTTGGGCAGTCACAGATTTGGGGTCTTGACTGCAGTACTAGATTTATGGCAGGGCACGTGGCGCTCACTTTTAGGCCCCCGTACATTGAGGGCCTTTGCGTAACAAATTAAGAATGTTGCTAATCTTTTCATTAACACAATAGATGCCACAAACTGTTAACTTTTCGATATAAATTAAACTGGTAACGTTAAATTTTGATGTGACATCATTAATAACACAAAGGGCTTTGTTTACAACGAGTGCAGATTTAGGCTACTGTATATTCGTAGTTGCAAATGAGAAATTCACAAACGTATTTGTTAGGGCTTTCAGAAAATCAGATGATTCAGAGCACCACGTTGCTAAATTCGGCTGCAGACTGGAGAATTGTCGTGCAGCAACGAGCCTAATTCTACGCTGTTTGCGTTAACACTCCAAATTGTGTCTGTTTAACTTGCAGTGACATCATAAGTCACAATGACGTCACATCCGCAACAAACTCACACGTGTTCGCAGAAAATATACTTTTTTCTGATATATAGATTGTAAAAATATTTTTAGTCTAATACATTGATTCTCAATACTTATTGATCAGCCGTCGTATGTGACGTCTGTATCTGTCTGTATGATGTGATGACTGTCTGGAGGATAAGAGGGAAGATTATTAGAACTGCCATTACTGTTTCATATGCATGCTTATAATGAAGAGTTTTTACAGTTATAGGTTTAGTTCGTTTTTTTGTTTTGTTGGTTTCATATCAGGGTTTTCTGTAAAGGTTAAACTTTCTGTTCCATTATTATGTCCGTGTGCATTGCCGGCAAAGGCCATCCCCGAAATGACCTATACTGTGTCAGGTGGGACGTTAAACTCTACTCACTCACTCATTCTGTCAGTATGTCTGCATGTGTTTATCTGCGTGTTTGTATTATGTTGGCTTGCGACACTGCAAGCTATAAGTGACCCTTATTGTCAAGCAGAGTCTGCGGCTGCGTCTGTCCACGGACGGACTGTTTGGACAGACTGTTTGTCTGCAGCACGGCTATTGCCAGCAGCTGACTGCAGATCAGCCGCCACTTGCAGCCACGAGCCAGGTCACCTACTGGCTTGCCTCTGTCTGTCTGTCTCTCTGTGCAGTGCTACCTCAAAGTTTCCAAATTTGAGTCACTTGTGATGTCTGTATCGGTCTTGAGTGTCTGTGAGAGTGGTTGTCTGTTTTAATGTTGGTTTATGTGTCTCTCTGTGTCCAATGCTATCTGGACACAGTTTGAGTCGGCGTTTTTACTTGCGATGTCTGTGTTTCTCTATGTGTTTGCTTGTGTCCGTTTGTTTTTATGCTTCTCTGTGTGTCTGTTTGTCTGTCTGTATGTCCTTATGTGCTTGTCCGTCTGTCATTATCCAGCGCTATCTGGAAGTGTCGGAGTTTGAGTCGGTGTTCAGCATGACGTTGGATGACTTCTACCGCTTGGCTGAGTGGAAACGTAATGACGTCAAGGCTCGTGCCGGACTCTTCTAGACCACTACGACAACACTGCTGCAACTACTACTGCTGCTGCTGCTGTTACTACACCTGCTAATGCTAATATTGCTGCAGCAACTACAACAACTATTGTTACCACTGCTTCGCCAACTGGAAGCATAACAATGGCAACACACTCGCCAGCCTCTTCTAGACCAGTCAGCACTACTACAACTCTGCTGCTGCTACTGCTGCTAGAACTGCAACTCCTACTACCACTCCTACTGCTACTGTCTGCTCAAGTTGACGAGTAACAATGTTCACACATGTTCGCAGAAAATATACTTTTTACTGATATATAGATTGTAAAAATATTTTAAGTCTGATACATTGATTCTCAATATATTTATCAGCTCTCGCATGTGATATCTGTATTTGTCTGTATGATGTGATGACTGTCTGGAATTACAGTCTGCTGCAACTACAACACTTACACTGCTAATGCTGCAACATCTACTGATATTACTACTATCAATCTTTCATCTCTTGGGTTCTGGATCAGAATCGCGGGTTTTTTTGCCGTTCGGAAACTGATGCTCTGCAGCGTATCTCGGTTATTTTTGAACCGGTTTCTATGCAATTTTGATGGTTGGAGAGGGGCTTAATGACCAACTTTTCTGATTTTGTTGGTGATCAGATTGAGGTACGGGGATCTAGAGTTTCTGGATTTAGATCCGGATTTTACATGCAGCATCTGTGCCAGAAGGTGCATAAAAAAGTGGAACGTAGGCCAACTGTTTCACCAAGATCTAATTACTGGCCAGTTTTGTGGATGATTATGTATATATTATGAAATCGTATGTGCAGTTCACATACAGAAAATACATGAAAATATACAAAAAGTATGATAGTATGCAAAACATAATAGAATTTAGAAAAGAAAGAAAAAGTAAAGAGTGGTCACATGTGCTCTTTCAGATAAGATGAAAATCATTGACCTTGGATGATCTTGAAGGTCGCTGACAATGAGTACGGTCGGCTATCCTAGCAACAGCTGGGCTTTTTGTTTATGCTTCATTCTGTACTGAGTCCTTTGTGTTTGCCAGGTGTCAGCATGAGTCTTGCTGGAGGTTTGTGCTGTCCCGGCACTGACGAGTTTCTAGTTGTCTTTAGTTTGTCACTTAGAGCTTTCTCCCACCGCCGCCAGTTCCTTGCAAGCCAAGCTGTGATTAGATGTTGACGTTGTATTTTTCATAGTTGCCATTTCTCTTACGCTTGCTGCTTCTTAGCATTCCAGGCGTTCGCGTCAGGATTGGCAAGTTATTGCCCAGTGATAGGGAAAGATGGTTTTTACTGCAATTATGAATCGTCCCAGCAAAAAAGAATGTTTTTTTATTCCTTCTGCCATGCAAACCATGCTATTACTTTGCAGTTGTTATTCAATCCCATGATGAACAGTACACTCCTTTTTTGTTATTTATTGTGTTTTTTCCATCTTGTTAGTTGTAGCAAGTTGGAAGATTATGGCATCGTACATTTCATTGCCATCTTTCAGTGTTTTTTACAGTTCAGCCAAAACTGCTTTTTTGCCATTTTAAGATTCAACCTTGCTTCACGCGATAGTACCGAAACGTTTTCTACTTCCATTCTTTAATATACAGGGTGATATTTCAGACAGTCGTACATGTTTCTGCTTTATTATATATTGCAGTATTTGCAAGCCACTGTGACGTAATTATATTGCTCGCATTAGTGCAGCTGCTTGAACGTATTCTAGCGGCTTATGTGATGTATTTTGCATGGCTTGATCATAGTCTTGCACCATTGAATGGTTAGGCCAGTTGCTTTTTTACATAGCAAACATGATATTCTCTGAAATGATCGCTTGCAATATGTATTGCATTGTGTAAATGCATTCTGATTAGCTGATGCAAGGGAATGTGAATTATTTACAATACTCTCGTTTAATTGTATACAGCTGTGGTGACATGTTTCTGCCTGTCGATGTGTTCGTTGACTGTTTGCTTGACTTGGATCTGACCAGGGGCATAGTGACGGGGGTATATCAGTATAAAAACCCCAAAATCAAATTAATCGATTAATTTTGACTAATTTTTTAGAGATTGATTAAAAATTTATAGAGTAACGATGACATCAGGATGGTTCTTGAACTTATTTTATATTGTTCGAAAATTTTATACTTTGTAAAAACAAATATCTGGCTACGCCCTTGTTTCAAACAGTCGATATTCAAAAAGTCCTTTAGTGCAGTATATTCTAAGAATGATATTACAGTGTAATTACATGTATTACCTATTACTGACCCTAATTTTTGGATTGTTGCAGACTTTTGAAAAGGTGTCTTTTCAATGTAGGTGGTGGTCTGGCTCGGTTGGTAGCGTCGTTCATTGAATCAACGAAGTTAATCAACACCAGGCCCGGTTAATATTTGGATGGGTGACCATTTTGGTACGTAACCAGGCACCCAGGTCAACTCAGCCTGGCCATCTCTCCTTGGGTAGGCGCAATGAGAACCAGTGAAAGCTGGGACGTAAACAGGCATACCGCACGATGCACTGGCCCCGTATCCATGGTCTCACAGTGTAAAAACTGGTGTCTGGCTGAGGGCCAAGGAAACGGAGATCAGTGCCGCCGTATGGGCCGTAAGGCTTGGGAAGCACTTTACTTTTTTTACTTTTCAGTGTAGAAGGGTGACACTGTTTATAATGTGTATATTTACGATGAAAGTAATGTTGGGTAATAGCGCAGTGTTCATTCATTTCTTGATACTTCATATAAGCAGTTACGATTTTTATTTGTTTACTGTCTATTTATCTCTCTTTTGTATCGTATTTCAGACCAGCAAGTATGTTTGCTCAAATACTCGGCTATTTATTGCAAATCTTAAATGAATGAGTTATCTCTTTTATGCATCTGTAGTTCATTGCTACTGAAATTTACCCAAGCATTCTATCTGAACAGATATAGAAATCTGAAGTTTGTATTGTTCTGCTTTACACGGTAGTTACTTTCTACAGGGTGTGCCAAAAAATGACGAAAACAAGTTGGGTTATTTTTGGCACACCCTGTACATTGTGTTTGGTGGTCTTATAGCTTATCATCATTTTGTGAACTATATTTGGTGTGGAAATATTATGTGAAGGCAGTAAAGGGTATGTCTCTACAGGTGGGTGGTAATGGTATTGTGTTGAACGTGGGACTTATCAACAAACTTTTAATTGAGATTAGTTAGTAGTGATTATTATTATGCTAATTTTATCTGTTAGGTCTTTTTACGCATGAAAGCAGTTGCTGCTTCAGCACGTCTTAGCCATCACAATTCTGTCTGTCTGTCCGTCCGTTCGTCTGTCCATCCGTCACACAGGTAGATCGGTCATAAATGATGCAAGCTAAGATCACCAGATCTTCACCCTCGGTTGCCAGGAAGACTCTAGTTTCAGGAACCGTAAAGTTTTCCATAAGTTCAAAGCGGGCCACCCTGAACAAGGGTGCTAAATGAGAGGGAGGTAGGAAAAATTTGCGAATTTCAGCCAATAAGTCTATGTATCTCAGAAGCGGTGTGAGATAGGGCCTAGGTTGCTATTAATCACTAATAGAAAGTCGTACCGATTGCCACCAAATTCAATGACATTGGATGACCTTTGAACACTAAAATATGGGTTTTTATGGATTTTTTGGCGATTTTGGGCTGCGAGACACATTTCATTTTCAAGAGCAAATTCTACCAAAGTCAATTGAGATAAACATGGAGAAGCTGCATATGAAATTTTCAGTATTGAATGTAGATTTCGATGGTCCAAGTCTCGATTTTCTAGGCTTAAGGAAACCTACGAGGGCATCAAAGAGCGGTACCCCCGTAAAAGTTGTTATTTTACCGTTGTTGGCCAGTCTTTCGTGAAAACGGTTCCAGATAGACACGGGCATGCTGCCTGTCATAACAAGCACTAGTGACGAGCTTTTCAGTCGTATCAACATTGATTACTTTGAAAGACCCTTAACTTTCAAAGTGAGAGGTTTTTATTGATTTTTGCGATCTTCGGCTGCAGCGCACACTCCAAGAATGAACTGTGATGAAATGGCAGGAGATAGACTGACAGTTTGCGAACAGGAACTGCTATAGGCTTTCGTGCGTCTCATGAGCATTAGCTCGAATTTCTTGTATCACATTGCTTTGCTTTGATTGTGCTTTGGAGCAGTTTATGCATTTGCCAAAATGCTTTTTTACATTTTGCTCATGACTATTGATGCTATGTACTCGATACTTTTTCATTTTAACTAGTTAGCTATTTTGGCTAATACTCGTTGTTTGAGTGTGAAATACGTTACTTTGTCATTTGTTTTCTCGTTAGTGATGTACATACGTTTGATGTTAATTAAATTTAGTGCTAGCACAACACTGCAATAACGATGTGACAGCATTTTATTACTGACAATGATTTGACTTTTGTTCGCCTCCACTAGTGAGCTTTTATTGTTGCTTTGATTTGCTCAGGGGCATTATTTATGGGGGGCTGGGGGTCTACAAACCCGCAAGGATTTATGATTTTAATCTCTTCCCCATAAATCGTACCCCATAAATCGTACCTATGAAACAGTGTTACTGCTGCAAGAACAACATGTTACATAGACTGAGACTCCCAAAGATTACTGAGACCCCTCCCCCGAATGATTTATTGAAATGATGACACTGATTTGCTTTCATTGACCGCTTAGTCAACAGGACTTGATGAAAATCAAGTTGTTGGTGATTTTCTTATTAAATTTTTGCAGTGTGTAGAAAATTTGTTGTGCATCCATTCTAATCGGCTGCATTACAGATCTTGCCCGTCTGTCTCTTTGTCAGTTTGTCTGTTCTGCATAGTTTTCTCTAACTTGAAAGCAAAAAGGTGCAAAAATCCTTAGTTGGTGTACACTACAGCTGGACTTACTGATGTGCCATTTATCAGTGCAAATAAAGGTTACATTAGGGTTAGATTTGCACACAAATGGCCTCACTGGGTTGCCATATTTGTTCTAGTTTTAGTTTGCTTTAGTTGTTTACATTTATACTGTTGTTGCTGCATTAGTTCTTCTCAGTTGTATCGAGTTACAGTGTATTGCTGAGCTGACACAGTTCTTAGCTGTATTGAAGTCAGAATTTTCTGCTGTTATGTTAGCAGCTGTTTTGTTTTGTAACGGGTTCAGATGACAGCATTTGGTTAATTATTATCAGTTACTTTAGTATCATCTAGTATTTGCATTGTTAGATGTGTTTTAGGTTGTATTGTGTTTGTGTCTGCATAGCTTTCAATGTTCCTAACTGTTTTAATCAAAATATTTTTTATTCAGTTTATGAGGTTATTAATCTAAATGTTACCTCCTGAGTTGTGGCTACTGATTAATGGTAACAGTTGCTGAGTTCCTCGTTGCTTGTGGTGTTTACTAATGTTTTTGTATCTTACAGCAAAATTCTACAGAATCAAAAGGTTTATATTACTAAAGCCCTGATTATAGTGAGCAGAGTGAACTGAAGCGAACTGACTGTCAGTTCAGTTGGCTAAGTGTCGAAGTTGAGCTGAGTTCAGTTCAGTTCTGTCGCTTTATACACTGCTTAATGAACATTTGGTGAGGTGCTTTTTCCTCTGATGATATTCAGAGACGTTTTTCTATCGATTTACTGATCTGGTTAAGTGTTTGAGATCTCTGTGTTAACATAGACTCTATGTTCTTCAACTGATTACAGTGACACAGGCTTTTTATGTTTTAGAGCATACGTTCTGATGTATTTCAGTTTAGTGTTGCTAGGCTTCGTGATGTTAATACTAGGCCTGTTTGTTTATCCCTTTTAAGACCATGGAGCAAGTTTCCTGATCTTACCTTCCACTTCCATTTTGTCTTTTGTTTTTTCTTCTCTTTTATCTTGGTTTTTTCCATGGGGCCTTTTCTTAAATCCAGATAGGGCCAGGGGCTTTTGGGAGTGTTATAAGTTCCTTCCACTGCCATTGATTTTGAGAGCAACCTTCTTAAGTTTAGATCCTGAATTATACCAACACGACCCCCACCCAGAATAAGAAAAGCATTGCTCCATAGTTTATATGGTGTATGGATTGCCCTGTAGTTTGTTTTGAACTTACTTGTGTTAATTACTGATGACGTTTTGTTTCATTTTGATTTCATTCCGCTGACACTTCAATTTCATCATTCGGCTTTTGTTTTATTTTGCTTTGTTTTCTCACTGTTTATGTTGTTATTATGACGTTAATTCAGTGATGTGATTTAGTAAAGCATAAAAACTGGCTTGTACGTCTCTGCAGTGTGAAGCTAAAAGCTAACATGTCATGTTTCGACCAAACATGTGATTGCAATTGCAGGATTAATTTCTCAATCCCAGGATCTGGGATCAGGATCCCGAGTTGCTGTGTCTGTTGGAATACAACTTCAGTTCACACGAAATATTTCAGTAGATGACTAAAATTGTTTTTGTCATCTATAACATTGAAAAAGGTATTATTTAACGAATTTTTGTAATTCAAAATTCTGGGATTCAGTATTGGCTTGAGGGGCCGGGATTTAGGACCCCGGGATTGCAATCACTAAATTAAACTAAGCTACTGGCATCATTTGAAGTTTCTGCTTAAATAATGTCTTGAAATGTGTAGATCATATGTGTCCTGACAATCTTTGAAAATTAAGAGAAAAGACATTCATCTTGTACACTGTCAGATACATGGGAGTGGCAAGCCTTTACAAGCCTTGCAATTAAGTTGTCATGTCTCCGTTTAAAGATGCATCAAATTCGTACAAGATATATGATAGCTAGCATGCAGTTAGTTTGACACCGGTTAACACGTGACATATTACGTGTTCAACTGTTCGTTAGGATTAGGCCTAAGCACTTTTAAGACTGTTAAATCATTTGCAAACTATTCATAGGCATTAATCCATGTGTTGGCAGTTTAGGATTCTGAACTTCTTGTGAAAACCGGCTAGGCTTATTGGGTGCAACTGGTTTTGAAGCAGTGCCGGCGTTAGACTGGGAGACCCCCAAATAGAACTGAGGCCCCTATAATAGGGGGTCTGGGGCCGGAGCCTCCAGCCGTGTCCAGGGGCAGAGCCCCTGGTCAGGTGGTCAGGGGAGAAGCCCCCTCCCCCTTGAAGCTGAAACACTTTTGGCTTTTGGACGTTCACTGAAAGTCGCAAATTTGCCCACTTTAAAAAAATTGAAACGCAAAAAGTCAGGTACAATTTGTGTTGTCTCTTCAAAAAGTGACGTCTATAGGCCGCAATACGTCACAGATTACTGTACAGTAATGAAAAGTAATAGATTTGTCGACTTCGGGTAAACTATCCACGTGTTTATTCGTTTTATATTTTGAATATGTTTTTTTAAACTAGAAAAATTTTTTTTTCACACTTAGCAGGAGGCCCCTGAGCATACGTGAGGCCCCCTCCGGCCGGTGGGTACGGGGGGTCTTCCGCCGGCTCTGCCTTGAAGTATTTCGAAATGTAATTACGTGCGAAAGCAGCTAGACTGCTTTAGCGCGCCTTAGCCATCGCAATTCTGTCCGTCTGTCTGTCCCTCCGTCCGTCACACGAATGGATCAGTCAAAAACGGCACAAGTTAGGATCACCAAATCTTTACCGTCGGCTGCTTGTAGGACTCTAGTTTCAGGGACCGTAAAACTTTTTCATAAATTCAGAAAGAGTCACCCCGAACAAGGGCGCTAAATGAGAGGGGGTAGGAAAAATTTGCGATTTTTAGCCAATAAGTCGTATCTCAATAACGGTGCGATCTTGGGCCTATAGATTACTATTAATCACTGATAGGAAGTCGTACACTGGCTCTCGGTTGCCACCGAATTCAATGACCTTGGATGACCTTGAACGCCAAAATAGGGTTTTTATGGATTTTTTGGCGATTTTGGGCTGCGAGACACATTTCAAGAGCGAATTGCGCAGAAACCAATTGAGATAGACATAAAGTAACTGTGTATGAAATTTTTAGCATTGAACGTAGATTTTGATGGTTCAAGTCTCGATTTTCTAGGTTCGAGGAAACCTGAGCAGGAGGGTATCAAAGTGCGGTACCCCCGGCCCCCCGTAAAAGTCGTTATTTTACCGTTGTTGGCCAGTCTTTCGTGAAAACGGTTCAAGATAGACATGGGCATGCTGCCTATCACAACAAGCACTAGTGACGAGCTTTTCAGTCGTATCAACATCGATGACTTTGAAAAACCCCGAACTTTCAAAATAATGGTTTTTTATATTGATTTTTGCGATCTTCGGCTGCAGCGCACACTCGTAAAAATGAACTGCGACGAAATGGCTGGAGGTAGACTAACAGTTTGCGAACAGGAACTGCTGTAGGCTTTCGTGCGTCTCGTGAGCATTAGCTCAAATTTCTTGTTTTGTGAAACTTACAAAGGTAAAATTTGGTTTGGATGTGGTTTGGTGTGATAGACCTCAGAGTGCCTACCACTAAACAGAGACTCTATATACCTCGTTGTGCCTCAGCCCAGTTTCAGAAGTAGTTTGTTGCCAGAACTATTGCTGAGTGGTATTCACTACCAGATTCTGTCACCTCGTTAGCTTCGGTAGGCCTACCATCCTTCAGAACTTCAGAAGCCAGCTGTCTGGCGTTTGCCTATCGTGCCCGAAGGCGTGCACACTCCATTGCCGCGCAATATCCAGCAGGAGATTGGTAATTATTATCCAGATCCAGATCGCTTACCTTCAAGGGCGTGTCTGGATTCTCTGAGCGCTTTCTGTAAATCTTCAATGCACTGCCTGTAGTGTAGGCTGTACCGGCAGCAGAATAATACATTTACTTATTTATCACTTCCGATCTGGTAACCAATGACAACACTTCCGTGACAACAACAACAGGTGCTCGCTCGCCGCAAGTCAGCATAATGTACTGGATGATTGTTCGATTCTAAACGACGGCAGTGTGTGTACGTGGTTGAAATTTGACGAAATGGATTCGCAGAACTTGCATCTGTACATCGACTTCGTGGGTAGCAGCGGAGTTATCTTGAGTCCGGAGCAGAAAGCCGCTCTGCAGACGTCGCTAGTGATACTGAAGAACAATCACAAGTTCGCGCAGGTTAAACTCTGGGGCAAGATACTCGGAGTGAAGGATGACTATTACGTAGCACAAGGCTTCACTGACAACCAGCATGCCGGCAAGACAACTCTTTATAGGTGCGTCATTTCGCCAGCGACTTGAGGGTTGGGCCTATTGAAGGGCCGAAAATCAAGGCCTAAAGAGCCATAGCGGAAATGGGGTTTTGAGAGGGGCAGCGAGCCTTTTTTCGCCAACCAATGGGCATGGGAAGCAATGTAAGCTTTTCCAGCAATGTTTAAGGCGCAGCTCTGTAAACTGAAAAGGTTTTCTGCAATTTTAGTGGTCATGATGGTGTTTCTGAATACATTATATGAAATGTTTCTGCTATGCCAGAACAATCTCAGTATTCTGATAGTTAGCATTCTAACCACAGTCGTTAGTGGTGACCATCTTTGTAGCGTTAGACTCACCTACAGGTTGGGAGCCATAACTCACCCACTGAATCCTCTATTGATTACTCAAAATTTTAATTTTGCTCTTACATTTTTCCAGAAATCGGAGATTTTTAGTTGCAAATTTAGTATTTTTGGAAGAAAATTTTTCATCAAAAAATTGCTCAACTGACTCCTCTTGTTCTTTTCTCCAACGACAATACCTCTGGATAGGCCCATCTTTATGCTTTTATTGTGTCATTGTTATAACGTTGATGGTATGTTCAGGTCTAGCTTTTTGTGTGAACTCATCTCATAGCTCAGTCTACTTGTCGTAATCGCAGAAATATGCTTTTATGTGCATTATTTTGTTGAGGTTTTCTATGCCCACTCTGCTTCTTCTCTGATCCTTTTTACTGAAAATTGGCAAATGACCACTTAAGGGGATGTCAGACGAACGACAGAGTCGGCCAACTTTTGTGAGCGTGGTTTAGTTGTTCGATAAAATCGGCCAACAAAATCTGTGAACTACGACACACGGCCGATATTTTCGTCTGCTACTTTGTACGATATCAGCTAGCACAACAGCCGAATGCAGATCGCAAAATAATACCTGCATCACTTTTTTTCTGCATCTAATGAACGAAAATAAATGACACACAAGAAATAACTAAAATAATCATTCATCTACCATTGTAAACAATCGCCATGGCAACATAAACAAAATTTGTTGTCCGATATTCAAAAAGTTGGCCGACAAAATCGTCGAAGATAGAACATGCTCTATCTTGGCCAACAAAATTGGGCGATTTTGTCGGCCGATGAAATCAGGCAATTTTTGCATGACACACGACAGATTTTTGTCAGGCGATTTTGTCGGCAGATAAAATCGGCCAATTTTGTCGTTCATCTGACATCCCCTTTACTTTTCCCACCCAACACAGATGAACGTGTCTTGTCTCAACCCCAGTCATGCTGATCGGTACTCAATTTTCTTACCCCAGAGGAACGGTGGACGGAATTGACCTCAGTGGTTGGTTATACACCCAGTTGTTTTATTTGTCCCGTCCAAGTAATAGGCCTCACTAGGTCTAGCTGCTACTTCAGCACAGAAAAACTATTTATAATGACCAAGTGCAAGAAATTTTATGGTAACTTTCAATATTGTAAGGCTTTCGTATTTACGACTTGTTTAGGATGTGATGAGATTCTTAGTAATAGCATTAGTGTTTTTTAGGTTCATTAAACTCGGCTATAAAAAGAATTTTTAAAATCAGGTAATATTTAATGAAGCTGTGAATTTACAGAAGTTAGAAGATTAACTTTTCATGGACAAAGTTTCAAAGGCGGCATGTTTTAGTAGATTGAAAATATGTGTAATGGTTTATTGTTCATGCAGCAAGGATTGTGTGAACTGGGGCCTGCTAAGCCCTGCCACTGCAGAAAACATCACAAAGACAAGAATGATGACTGGGCGTTTCACTGGAGATCCTTCATACGAGTGTGAACATCGTAGTGAAACTGAAGATGATGTCGTGGTAAAAAAATTTATTTCATATTCATTTGTAGCAGTTAATTCCTGTAGTGTTTAGAATGCAGTGGAATATCATTGCAGGACTTACAGCTGCAGTGATGTGAACGTAAGTGTTAAGTGAATTGAACAAACGCAAGAACACTACATGTGTCCAGGTAAAAAACAGGACCACAGTATTCCATGTCTTACTTAGCTGTTGCAAATTCACATGCATATTGTAATTTTTGCATAATTATGTTGTCCTGACAATGTTACTAATCAGTTAGTTTGGCCTATATTTATCCCCAACGTGAGTACACCAATATGTAGTGCTGACGCAATTGTGAAGTTGGGTACTCCGGGTGTGCATCATTTTCAGCAGTTTGTTGACATGATAACCTTTATTTTCATCATTATGAAAATGAAGTAACACGCACGAAGCTTCATTTACCGTAAACACCGTAGACAATTAGTGCACCAATTATTTTTGCTCTGAGGAACGTTCTCAGTAGTTTTGATATTTTATCTACGCTTTTTTTGTTTTTTGATTTAAAAAGGACTAATGGAGAGACGCATGGACACGACGTGTAATGTGGCCTATCACTTTTTATCATTACCATTGCTGCAAGCGGACATTTTCGGTCTTTGGAGCCAATCTATGTAGAGCGACCTACCACAAGAGTGACAAGACATCATCTATGCATCGTCGCTCTTGGTATGCTATTCATGCGGAGTCTCAAGATTTTTCTGTTTCGTTGTTCATATCTGGACCCTCCCTACGTTTGTGACACTCCGCTGACGTGGTTCTAGAAATAGTGCACACAGGCCGGTAGGCGACGCGGCTCGCCACTGCTATGCACAGTAGCACAGCTGTGGACAGACAGGCACCGTCGCGCACCGAGTCGAATAATAGAGACACAGTGCCTGACAATAAGGGTCGCTTACAGCTGGGCTGACTGCTATTTCTGTTTCGTTGTGTTAAGATATAACGTATTATGTATGATATGGCGTACAGACGACACTGAAAGAAGAAGACCGTTTGGCAGCGGTGATCGCTGACATTGATCATGATGTGAAGATTGTGCCGCGTGGCGCCTTCGCTCAGTCGCCTAATGGACAAATCTGTGAGAACCGCAGCTTTGCCGGTACTCAAATGTTGATGCTTTACATACTCTTAGTTTCACAAAGCTGTGTTGAATGATTTTTTTCGAACTTTTGAAGTTTACATTATTATCAAGTTTGTAGTCAACATTGTGAAAATATAAGAAGATAAGATTTTTGCTTGCTGAAATGATAAGTGCATCTGGCATCGAGAAGCATTGCATAAAAATAACCAAAAACGTCATGAACAGACAGATTTTCGACCTTGAAATGCATAAAAATGCATTTGTAGCCGGGCTTTGCCTTGGCCCCTACTGTGGTAGCTTACGACACTCCCTCAGAACAGTCAGAACGCTGAGCTAAAAAACTGCTTTGCAGCCCAGGTGGTGGATTGGATATGAACCACGTTTTGTAAAAGTAATAAGTAAGTAAGTAAAGTAAGTAAGTAAAATGTAAATTTATATAGCACATATTGTTAAATTAACCTCTAATGCACTTTAAAAAGTCTGGATATGGTGGACGTGCGTCCATGCAGTTGCGTGAAACTTTTGTTTCATCATTTGTATTGTCACATGCTGCGTTCCATTGGGATCGTGAACTCGTGTTCACTTCTATACCTGGTGGGCACAGCTTGCGTTCAGTGAAAAATAGGAGGGGGGAAGTGTTGTAGATCAAAACTCCCCTATTTTCACTGGGCAAACTACACCCTTAACAAAAATGAGCCCAAAACTGGGGGGAAGTTGCGCCCGATTTTGATTCCAGATTTGGGGGGATAGAAGCCACTGATAGGCGGTGTGGAAAGATTTGTATTTCTCACTCTGACGTTTAAAACAGCAATTTAGGCTCAGTGTTAAGGTTAGGATTGTGGTTTGGACTAAATTTAGGTTATTTTAAAGTTAGTACACGTATTCGGGTGGAAAAGCTATTAGGATAAATTCAGTGTTTGTGATACTCACGATCGTGATCACCAGCTTCCGCTTCCGGTAAACACGAGTTCACGATCCCAATGGAACGCAGCATATGTCACCGTCTGAGTAATAGACTGCAAGCATAGACATCGGTACGCCTTATGCCGACATGTATGCGGCCGTCCGTATAGTTGCCGAGGGTTGTACGACGTTTTACGTGCACTACGCTTAGTGTGCAGTGAGCCCTAACGCCGCCAGCGCATGATCCGCCAGCAGTAAGTAATCGTGTTATTTTTCGGAGATGTTTGACGTCTGGTGACCTTGACCTCTGAGTGACCTTTTGATTTGAATAATCAGCACACGTGGTACTTCTGCCTGGGGGGATGTTTACACCGATTTTGGTCTTTCTGCGTCTTTTTGTTCTCGAGTTGGACAGACGGACAGACGAGATGGACAATTGATCAGTCAATCGAAAAAAATACTGATTTGCAGTGTATGCCTGAACCTGAGATCAAAAACTACAGATATATACGAATTCTTTTTGAGTTGGAAATAAAACGCTTGCTGAAATAGTACTGTGGTTAATCAGGACGGCCGCGTAATATAAGCACGTGATGATGACGATGGCGTGCTGTAGGTTTGAGTATATCAGAGGCAGCGAAGCTGGGCAGCTATCTACACATGCGAAAGGCTGAATGCTTTGCTACCAAGTCCGCAGCTCAACAAGCCAGCTACGACAAATCTCTCGACTTCATGGATTCGCTGGAAGAAGATATCCCAAAAGGTTAGTTCACGTACCGTTGAACGTTAAGTCTGTGAGGCGCTCAAAAAGCTCAAATCCTAACACGATTGTAACACAGTAATACTCCGTTTACACGATCGAGCAAACATCGAGCAAGCAAATGTCAAGCACATGTATTCAAAATACACGTGCTAATTGCTTGACGTCTGCTCGACGTCTAATGCTAATTAGGAGGGCGGGCGGGCTCTAATTGGAAGACCTAAATAACACGTGATCAGCTGTGGGCTAAGCATTTCAGCCAGGGGGCGGGGTTCCAGCAGGCCTGCTTGCAGAGACGTGCGGACTGTGGACCCGTCCGTCCGCAGACGCAGATCCACAGGATTTTGTGCGGACGCGGACTGACGCGGATCCTGTTCCATGACGAGTGTTTTTTTTCCTAATAACTGCTAACAGACTGGAAAGCATGCTTAATTTTTGTCTTACTTAGCAGAATGTTTTACAAAGCCATTTACTGCAGTTATTTACTTTTTGCCACTTACTTACTAATGCGTACCTTATGTACTAAAGGCTAGGCGTATTCAGTGCGGACGTGGACTAACAGCGGATCCAATACTCTTTTTTGTTGCGGACGCGGATCCTTTAAAGTCAAAATCCGCATCCCTACTGATTTCCAAGAAAATGCATACAGCATTTCTTGATTTTATGACAGACTTGTTTGATTACAGTGTTTCGGTGCTTTTCATGTCTGCAATAATTGTGTAATGCGCAATCAGCAATAATTCTGAGCATTCGTTTAAACTCGACATTTCACGCAAGTTGTTTGTCTATTTTCCCAAATTTTAACCAATGTGTAGAGTCGTAGAAACGTAGGTTGATTTCAGTTACGTAAATTGATGATTTATTTAAAAGTATTGCATTGTCCTTGCACCGGTAGTGTACCTCATTGAGTTTGTTATGCGGTCATCATAATAAGCCGCATTGTGGGTCTCGCTTTTCCATCTCTCCGTTCGTCTGTCCATCCTGCCCTTCTTAATACGAGTCATTCATTTATCCAAAGTTTAATAAAAACAGATAAACGCGGATACGTGGTAAAGAACGACTGAAACTCAATAAAACGATCACGAAAATAGTCCACGCTAATACAAATTATTGTCAGTATGGAGCATTTTCGTTCGTGATAAAATTTTTGTCATAGGTGACTGATGTACGATCAGGAAGTTGGCTCGATAACGAAAAAGCAGACAAAAACCAAAATCAATGCAAACGTTTTTCCTGCATGAGTAACCGATGTGTCAGTTTTCAGCTCAAATGCGCAAAGATCAAGCTTACTGGACCGTCTGGACGTCAAAAATATCTCGCGTAATAGTAGCCAACATAGCCTAAACGCAGCGCTTAGCAAGGCAGTGCAATAGTGGAATTTCAACCGACGTTCAAATAAGTAAACGCTGCACTATAGATAGGTGGATGACCGCATAATATTTCAGCATTGGGCCGATATAGTTTACCAGTTTCAGGTAAAAAAGGTAAGCGTCTACACGGGTTGCACAATCTCAGCTATAATGCTAGACTTGAAGCACTAAATGAGCATAGTCTTTGAGAGTCGTCGTATTAGAGCCGACCTTACTTTTTGTTATAAAATGCTGCATGGGATAGTAGACATTGATTGTCAGAAATTTTTTAAACCAGTCCAATCGTCTGTAACACGTGGACATCAGTTCAAACTCTGTAAACTCTTATGCCCATCTGCTTTCATTGCTAGCACTTTTTGGCACCAGGTTGTCAACATGTGGAATGCTCTCCCAGAAAATATTGTTGCAGCCACATCCTTGGCAATGTTTAAAGCTCGACTAAGTGATTTTGACTTGGCTCGCTTTACAGCTGTGTTTCAACTTGGTTTTATTGTGTTGTCTTATTTGTATGTTTTTCTTCTTTTTTTTCTCTTTCTTTTGGGGTTCATGTAAGAGGCTCTTGCAGCCCTTTGTGCCCTTGTTCAAGCTCTTTCATTATTCTTTTTGTCAATGCCTTTGTATTTGCTTGACTAAATAAATGATTTGATTTGATTTGATTTGAAGGTGAGTGTTTCAATTTGTATAGCGCATTGTCGCGTACACGCCTCTAATGCGTTTGTTTTTGTTCTCACTTCTCAGTCAAATCTGTGATAGGCTACTGTCGAGGAGACATTGCAATATAATTGTTCCTGTGGTGTGAAAGGTTCGTGGAGCTTGCAGTTTGAGCGAGGAAGCGGTCAGGTGACTCTGCGCAGTTTGCTCTGGCTCGGATACACTTTCTTCCACGTGCCAGAGTCTCGTATCTACGGTAGCGTCTACGTCGGTCACGGCGAGCGCAACATCGACCTCCCCTTCATGCTCTAGTGCGACCGCCGAACAGCACTGCTGCTCGCTGCCGACTAAATACACTGACAAATAAACATTTTAGCTGCAGAATGAAATGTTTCAGCTTTTGGGGTTGATTCCTCGACTGAGTCAACCCACGAAATGTTTTGTTCGACCTGATAAAGCCGATCTGCCGTCCGTTCACAGAAAGTATTCGTGGGTTATGCGATTTGAATGAACTTTGGTGTGTTTGTAGGCCCCTAGAGGTCGATGAGTGCTACACGACGGTATGCCGTGTGATCCCCGATTTAAGGCGAACGTCACAAGACCTTCAAAGTTAGAACTTTTTCCATTTACAAACTCTGTCTCCCCTACTATTCACAACGAGACCTGTCAAACAACTGTGGTCAGTATTAAACTAGGGGACATTTATCTAGATTCGATGAGGTCGCATTTTTGGTATTTGGCGTTGTTTTTGTGTCGCACGACTTTGAACTTTGCCGGTGCCGGGTGCACAGCGTTGAAAATTTGCTAAGCAAGAAAGTGCATTTTTTGTCAATTACCACGGGATAACAAAATCAACGATTAAGAAATCGTTAGAAATTGACTAATCGTTGATTATTGTACAGTTAATTTTATTACAAAGATATTATCGTCACCAGCTGTTTTATTGTTTATCAATTTATTTTCGCTTTTAGAAACGGCAGGAGTAAGGCCCGCTGCAGATAAAACCCAAAAACATTTAGGAGGCGTGAAGCTTACGCTTGCCGCTTTTTAAAACAGTGGAAACATTAGTGAGCTGCAGGCGCATGATTTTGAAAACGTTTAGCATGCAAACTCTGATCTTGCACTCGAATGCCCTTACATACTGTGTTCCACATTAAAACCCGCTCCCCTAGTATGACTCGTATAACGAAATATGGACCGCACTCGCTTGTGTGAAAGTCTTTTTGGTTTTATAAGGCGCAGTAAAATCTGATGTACGAAATTTCTTGCTTCTAGTTGCCGTCTGTCCTTAAAAACCTACGTTGCTGATATTTTTAATTGTCGCCTCAAAATGTTGGTGCAGTATTTTTGTTTGCTTTCAAAGTTTTACTGAAGCAATTCTGTTAGCATTTGGTCTGCGTGTGGGGCAGTATTTTTACTTAAGTTCTCATGAGTAGGTTATACTATTTGGCATGTCGTTTTGTTTTTATGAGCTGTATTATAATTATAAGCTTATAATTGCACGGAATTTCGTGAAATAAATAAGAAATATTCCTCACGCGTCTCTACTTTTTTGCCAGATTGCAGCAGTTACTAAAAAGTACAAGAATCGTTGGACCTAACGCTGTCGGTCGTGCAAACAGCCAAAGTTGCAATGTTTTCAGGACGTCAATGTACAGAGTGGGCCCTTATGTGTCAGCTAATTATGTCTTCCAAGAGTAATGTACATTTAAAGTGAACAGCGCACGTTAAAAAATGATCAATTCTAAGTAACAGGTGCAAATTTCTTGCAAATATTTTCAATAATTTTGTAATGGGATAAAATGAAAGCAACCCAACTACAGGAAACACAATGGGGGAAACAGTGTAACGTCATTATTTAACGTACGAGGATAAAACGTCGATCAAACTCGTTCGCCAACAAAAGTGATGGGGTGCTAGACGCATTTGTAAAGAGTTTCCTAACAAGAATTGGACAGTCAGTTCTGCTAAAGATCAAAATTGACAAGACGAACTCGATTTTTCGAAAGGTCAGCAGTGAACGGAAGTGGACTGTCCGAACAACACAGAATATCGAGTGTGTAGCGGAGCTGATATGCAGCCAGAAAGGCAACCCGGGGTCCAGCAAAATTTCGAGAGAGATTCAGAAGGGCATATTAAACAGTTGTTTACTTGACTGTCTTGTTGTTGTATGAAGTTTTCGCTGTTTTACTTAGATCTACACGCAAGCACGTATTTTCATTTGTGTTTCACCATTGTGATATAATAATACAGTTGGGGTGCTTTGATTCTGTCATATCATTTTTAATAACTTTATGACATGCTCAAAAGGTTTTGATCAATATGTGCAGAACAAACTAGCAATTTATTTGGTGTGTCATTTTGTCTATAAACAAATGCAGTAGCATTTTAAACAGAATAATATAGGAAACGGTTTTTATGGCCCAATCTGTATATTGCTTTATGCAAAAATGTTGTTAATGCTTGATTTGTTTTTACTTTCTTTCCAAAATTATTACATTTACCGCATTGATGAACGTCATCCATTGGAATATGTTATGCCTGTCACGTCCGTGCCAGCTAGTCTTCACGATTTAGCCCTTGGACTTGGAACAAGTTCTCGAGCAAAAAAAACTAAGGTCTGGATGTTTTTCCAGCCTTTCAGGAGAATTTCGTATATTTTGGAATCTTAATCATTACATTATCTCTTTCTACGTTGATATATCAAATGCGTTTTTCAAGCTCAGACTGTCTCAAAATTCCCGGCGTCTGCGCAGCAGTGAAAAGAATTTCCTGCAAACCACATTGAAAGATCTTACACAGTGGTTCTCGGATCCCTAGCTGGAATTAGGAGATCAGTGTTTGGATTGCCGGAGTTGGGGGTTGAACCACCCCCAACTGTTTTCTCAACCCCCCCTAACACTGTGAAATTATGTACTAAAGCGTCAGCTATGTACTTTATACAATTTACATCATAATTTTGGTCGTGCTCCGACCATCGAAAAGTAACCGCGCAGCTAATTTTTCAGAATTCAAACACTGTAGGGGATAATAGGCCTACCCTGAAAATAGTCAGGGAAAAGGAAAAAAAGAAAGGAAGGCGAACAAGGAAGAGATGGGGAAGGATGGGAAAACTTGCTCCAATAGTTCAAGGGGTGATAGACGACGCTACGTCAGTAAGGTAGACTGTGAAGCTGCTAAGTCTTTCAGTGGCTTGACGTCCCCGCAATGCATCCGTGAAGTATAATATGTGAAGTTGTCCAAGTCTTGCATGCGTTTGATGACGTCTCTCGCTTCGGATTCTGTCAATGACATTCAGAGCACCTTCACGACGTCATTTTAACGAAAACGTTTGTTCGTCAAAACAACAGAAAAAGTCGGTCACGAAAAAATATAAGCAGGAAAAAAACACTGCACACACGAAAATGACACTTGAGATCTAAGAGTTTTTACATAAAGTTCAAAATTTTGTTTGGATCTCGCCGTAGCACCGCAAAAACCTTTCCATTCACATTACCGCAGCAAGCGCGTCGGCATCCACTGCCGTGGCTAAAGATAATGGCTATTAGTGTTATGTGAAATATTGTTTTAATCATAAATTTTGTAGTTTCGGTAAAAAATTGATAAGAACATTTTCTGACAAGCGCAAATTGGGGGGACAATTACAATTGCCCCTGACCTCTTTATCCTTCACCACGAAGCCACTCCTGTACTGCATTTCCACTTCTTGCAAAATGGTCATTCGCTTTCAGTTTACGCGGTACTGTAGGCCTACATGGTCCTGTGTTATTATCTCCGCTAATGGAACGAAGTGAACATTGGAGGAGATTATGAGATTGGTCCATCTGTCCGTCGTCGTGTGCGTTCGTGTGTCTGTCTGTCTGTGTACATGATGTCATACACAACTGGCAGGAATGGTGGCGCTCTTCTGTGACAAACTTCTACATAATGATTGGCGGAGATATGCACTCTACAGGGTGGGCCAAAAAACCGGACCTGTTTGAGCGTTGATAACTCAGCGATGGTTAATGGTAGAAAGACGTGTGATACGTCAAAAGTTTCAGAATGCTGTAGAAAATAAACGACATATTTGTATAGTGAAGCATTTAAATATTCTTTGCCTAATTTGCATAAATATTCGTCACCCGCGAAATTCTGCCAAATTTGACTGTAACACATGGATTTAAGATGGATATTCAAGCTTTTATAACTTAGCGATGTTTATTGATGGAAAGGCGTGTAATACGCCAGAAGTTTCGAAATTGTGTATAGAAGAAGTGTGCGACTTGCATGTCTCAGCATTTAAATATTCTTTGCCTTATTTACACAAATCTGCCCTACCCCTAAAATCATGCTAAAATGGCAGTAACACATGAATTTAAGTTGATTTTCATTCAGCATACAGTGAAATATCAACAATCATTAACAGATACGTTGAGCTTAGATAAAATTCGACATAGGCAGTTGCCCAGCTTTTGCATTCATAACCGTCGATCGATCGCTGGAGTCAATGTGTCCATCCATCATCAGCTGAGCCCAGCATTCGATTAGCACACGTTTTAGCTGGTCAGTTACTGAAATTTTGTGACCATGCTATCTGTTGCAATGCCCCCACATTGACTAATTCACAAAATTTAAATCTAGACTTTTTGGCAGTGAGTTTTTGAGTTCAGTGAACTCGGGCACATGGGAGTGCTGGCAAATGTTTAATTTCAGCAGTAATGAAGATTTATGCAAATTAGGCAAAAATATTTAAATGATTTGCTATGCAAGTTCGACCCTTTTTGTGTACAGTATTCTAAAACTTTTGACATATAACACGCCTTTCTACGGGTAACCGTCGCTGAGTTATCAACGCTCAAACAGGTCCGGTTTTTTTGGCCCACCCTGTAGATAACGAGCGTCTTCTAGCTATATAGGCCTATTGCATTTTCATTCAACTGAAGAAGTTCAAGCAAAGTAGCGTGAGTGAAAATGATAAAGGTATCACTAGTGACTGACGTTATCGTGCGTATCCATGGCAACCGCTTCAACAGCAGACGTCGTCGAGCTGGCCGCGTCCTGATGAGCGGTAATTGACGGCCACTCGCTTCCATGGCTGTACCATGACATCACCGCCTGTTGTGTCCGGAAAAAATCTCGAACATTATCGATTGTTACTTTAAGAAGGGATATCCAATTTTAATGACTTTGGTACGAATATTTTAGGCACAACTGGCCTTCGAATGACCGTTCAAAATTTTACTTCACCCAATGTCTGCTTCTGCACTTCCAGGGAGAACCAACGAAATATGAGCTGAAATGAACAGAAATACGTCAAAAACCATTCTTAACATTATCGATTCTAACTTGAAAAAGTATTGACAGATTTTAGTATTTTTTGTGTAAACGTTTGTGGCACTACTTGCCGTCAAATGACCGTTCTAGTTCTTACCGAATGTCTGTTTCTGCACTACCTGGGCAAACCAGAACAGGCGAAATAGGATAAAAATGCAATATTTCGTTGGTTTTTTCCAGGTAGTGCAGAAGCAGACAATGGGTGCGGTGAAAAGTTGGACAGTCAGTTAATGGCCAGTTGCGTCAGAAATATTAGTATCAAAAAGTATTAAAATCTGGTAATCCTTCTTCAAGTTACAATCGAAAATGTTCCGGATGTTTTTCCGGACACGGTGCATACAAGCGTAAATAGGCCTATATGAATATTAGCCTAACTAACGCAGCCTGCTCTCAGCCACCCAAGTCAACTCAGCCTGGCCATCCTTCCGTGTGTAGGTGCAGTGAGTACTCGCGAACGCTGGGACGGGCACATGCGCTAGCCCCGTGTCCGTGGTTTCGCAGTGAAAACTGGCGTCTGGCTGGAGGCTAAGAAAACGCCGCCCTATCGGCTCTATTATTTTTTTCACTGAACACGCTATTATGGCAGCACAATCACACAATGCAGTACAATAAAAGCTTTAAAACATACAAACATCAAACGTGGCTTATGGTTGGGGTAAGTCCTTAGTTACTTTACGTATAGGCTAACTAACGTGGTGACTGGTGCGTCGTCGCTTAGCATCGTTCGTCGCGGCAGAATCGTCAGCTTGTCGTTTCTGTGGCATCCTCTGTTGCATCAGCAACGGCCAACTAGTAGCAGGCAACTCCTCGCGCAGCTCAACCTGGTACTGGTAGCAGCCGCCGTCCAGTTGGTCGACGACGGCGGTCATTCGACGTCTTTGCTGCTTTGTCTTGTCGAAGCCCTGCACGTCCTGCCAGTCGAGACGCACAATTGGAAATTAACATCTGCTATTGCATAGTTCAAACCTGAAAGTTTTTGCCAGAAATCGTTAGAGTCGAATCAAACGACAGAGATAAATGTGTCTGTTCTCCTCCCCTGAAGTTGAAAATTCACGTTTGAAAATTTCTAAAATTTTAACCCAAAATCGTCAGAATTAAATTAAGTTACTAAAACAGACGCGCCTTTTCGCCCTTGGCCTTATAATTCGCTTGTGAAAATGTCTAAGAACAATCTTTAGCTGAATTAACAAGACAAGAAACGTCTGTTTCCTCTTAGCGCAGAGATGTATGCATCTTTATTCGCCATGAAAGGTAGCAAACAAATATAAAATGTAAAAAAAACTTAACTAATTACAGTTCATACAGTTTATATTTAGCTGAATAGTTCGTTTATTCACACATTATAAAATGTCTAAACTTTTGACCAAATATCGTTAGCTGAATTAAATAACAGACACATAAGTGTCTGCATTTTCTTAGCTTGAAAACTGACTTTTCGAAATTGCTAAAATTTGAACTTCATAATGGTTAGCGTTTAATTGTTTTTACCAAAGCCCTGAACGTCTTATCACACAGTAAAGACGCAAGCTTCAAGATTCACTTCAAAAAATGCTAACCTTAAAATGTTACAAAATAATCCTTAGAGTCGTATTGACAAAATGTGTCTGCCACCCTTTCCCCTTCCTGTTAGCTTAAAGATTCACTTTTAAAAATAAGTAATATTTTAATTTTAAAGTGGTTAGTGCTGAATAAAAATAACAGAAAAAGAGGCGTCTGTAAGTTGCTCATTGGTTTAAATATTTATGTGTGAAATGTCCAGTTTTTTAAATCAAAAGTCGTTAGTTAGGCCTAAGGATAAGCGCTCTTGTGAGGCTGGTGTGTCTTTCCAGCTGTTTTTATGAGTTCTTTTGTGTATTTTGCATCTTGACAAACATAAAGAACAAAAGTAAAAATACATGTGCCGCAGCATAACAGACTAAATGCAAACAGTTTCGTCTTTGGCAAAAAACTGAAAGCAAACAAAAACTGCACCATAATTAAATGTTAAGGGTCCGATCGGAAAAAAATTTTAGGGACGAAGATTTATAGGGTCGGCCTAAAATTAGCCTACGCCTTACCTGCCAGCTGTACAGGCCGATGTCGCATGTCTCGTCTCTTGGTCGATAATAGTTGTTACCGTTCGTATTCATGACATCAAATTATTGTTTTTACTGATTTTAGACGCATTTTATTTGATTTCGATTAAAGTAATTATCAAACGTTATCTGCTGTTAGCAGTTTCAGTGTACGCCTACGTCAAAATTGTACATTATTGCACATCAGTGATAATCCTAGTTGTTGCTCTTGCTTGCCCACTTTCTCTTAGAAGGTTTCTGCACACTGCTTCGCCAGTCTGTTATCAAATCATTATCATCAGCGCGCGCTCTGTGACGTCACTAGTATGCTATAGCCCAAATTCCATTACGCCGACTTTCACCGAAACTTCCCCGCGGGGAAAGTCGTGGACGCAAATCACGAAAGTCGCGGACACAAACCATTTCGACATGTCGAGATGTTTGCGACAAAGTACGTGACAAGTCCGCGACAAACCCGTTTGTGTCGCTCTAATGGAATTTAGCCCGTTACAATGCAAAGGGAAAGTTGGCGACAAAGTCGGCGACAAAGTTTGCAGACTTTGTCGCGGACATAAATCACGAAAGTTCGCGACACAAATCATGAAAGTCCGCGACAAGTTCGCGACTTTGTCGGGAACTTGTCCCGGACTTTGTCGCAAAGTCGGCGTAATGGAATTTGGACTTATCCCAGCCTCACCGAGCTGCGACATAAATCGACAATTCGCAACATCAAGAAAAACTTGACATAAGTAACTATAGTTTTGTAAAAGCGTTGTACCCACTTACGAGTCACGACAATTTTGGAAGCCATGGCCTTTGCTATTTATTGTACTTTGCATCTAAGCAAGGGCAAATGCAAGCAAGTCCGCGATAGCATTAAAGGCGTTTTTTCAAGTGTTTCGAGAAAAAATAAAAAAATACGAACACATGAGACAAAATAAAAATTTTCAAAAATTACGAACACACGAAATCAAAAACAACAGCAATCAAATGGACACGGTCACTTGGACGTGTCTACATCTCTACATGGAGCAAAAGTAAGCAGAATGTTTTCCAGCCCTTTGGGCGAAGTTGATACAACTCAGAACCTAAACAAATAATATCAACTTTTTTTTCTGTCGCTTGCTGCCAAATGCGTTGTTGAGTTTAGGGTGTCCCAAACTCGACATGAACTCAACTAGATGAGTTAACAGCGTTTCCAGACCAAACCCCCTGGGAAAAGCTCTTGGGAAAAGAAACGGAAGAAAAGGGTTCTGAAAAATAAGAAAAATTGGTACAAATAAATAGGGAGGAAAGCAGTGGCGTCACAAAAGGGAGCAGGGGTATTTGTCTCGCCCAAAATTTTAGCAATCGTTTTTTTCATGTCGAAAAATGTTTTTTTAACAATACGAAATTTGGGTCTGGAAATTCCGCATTCGATGGAATTCAAGGTAAAATTGAAATTTTGTGCACCCATAATCTCCTCTGTCAAAAACTGCAGCTGTCTGTCGGAAAATTGCAATTTCCTGACCCCTAACTTTCATTAACCCACAGCGCGCCACTGGTGGAAGGAAGGAACTTGCTCCAGGGCTCAATCGTGATAGAAGCCCCCCCCCATGCACAGCGAATCAGCGGTGTGTAAAAGCTAGACTAAACAATCATATCGACGACGTCACGAGCGTGTTAATAACTGTTCAAAACTGTCATAAGTTGATTACTGAGTTAGGCACATAACGTAACAATATACAGCAAAACAACGACAGTGACACAGCAGCAGACAGACTGACAGACAGACAGACAGACAGACAGACAGACGCACAAACGCACATACCGGTGAGTCATTTCGTGACGTCATCAGCAGTTTAGCCGCGCTCAAGCTGTGTCCCTGGCTTACTTGCTTACTTATACTCATAGAAGTAATAAACTGTAGCAGAAAGAAATAAATTTAAAACGTTAAAACACGTTTTTATGAAAACAACTTTAAAACGGCTGAATAAAAAAGTGACCCCCATTAACTGCTTCGGAGTTACAGTTTTTTTCATCATATTGATCAAGTTTTGTCAGGATTCACAAACGCGCAATTTAAACACAGAAACGTGACAGAATTCGTTATTATCTTATCAGTAACGTTTCAATTTTTGTACAGTAATATTTTAAATCACCGCGATTTTTGACGCTGACGTTTAACGCTAACTACAATTTACAATTTTAAAAAAAACGTTGAAAATTTAAAAAAAACACTAAAATGCGTTTTAAGAAAAATAAGCGTTTATGAACGTTTATTTCAACTACGCTCATGGTTAACGCTGTAACTGTAAATATTGAGTCCAGTTATATATTTAGCACACAAACCTCTATGGCCAAGCAAATGATTGGCAAAGTACACCTAAATGTGACATGCTCGTGGCCACAGCATGCCGTTGCCATAGTGGTCAATCTAATGGCGACGCCACTCGAGGCCGAATCAAAAAACGGCTGCAACAAGAATGGGCCCAGTGGTGTATTTAGGGGGGGCACGGTGCGATGCCCCCCTTTGGCCTGACCATGAAAATTTTTTACAAGCGACTTTATATGAAAAGGTGCGTTTTTAGCCGTTTTCCAGCAAATTTCAAAAAAATGGGCGAATTTGCGGCTTCTATTGAACGTTCAAAAGCAAAAAGTGTTTCAGCTTCAGGGGGGCTTTG
>Ga0056128_1001177_pt1 | contig 28196 bp, 17 predicted proteins | sample WorMetLIZISLAND2_FD_71113 | JGI IMG/M metagenome (GOLD analysis project Ga0056128, IMG submission 71113) | Marine gutless worms symbiont microbial communities from Max Planck institute for Marine Microbiology, Germany - Olavius geniculatus... ... | reverse complement strand
TTTCAGTTTTTTTTCTTATTTTAGTTGTCTTTACTTCATTCATTTTTCGAATTTTTGTCAGTTTTACATTTAGGACTATTTCTATTCTCAGTATCTCTCATTTCATTTTTCTTTTAAACAGTTCAGTTCTTTTTAGTTTATGTGCTAGATTAAACTGACAGTGTGTTTGTCAGTTTTTGAGTGCAAATTTTTCATTGTATTGTATTGTATTGTATCACTTACTATAGTGCTTTTAGATTGTAGCCCATTGCGTTTTGATGTATTTGCCAAGTTTAAGCATGTGTGTGAAGGTTGATAAATTTGCTTTTATTCTATTTTAAATTTCATTGGCTAGTTTATTTTAATTTATGTGCATCTACATCTTTATTGGCTTGAACATTTATCTGTCAGTCTATGTGTATGTCTGCCTGCCTGTCTATTTGTCTGTCATTTAATTGTACTACCTGAGTGGTGAATAAACGTATATATATATAGGGGCCTACATGAGACAAGACTCAAGATCAGAAGCGCTTTACAATCTTGGACGTGGCAGCTGATTGGCATGAACTAATGATACCGCAGCGCAGTATGCAGCCATCCATTGTGTGGATTAGTGGTTTAATGGTAACAAACGAGACTGGTGACCAAAAGGTCCCAATATCGACTCCGAGTCGTGGCACTGTCAAGTAACTACCTTGGGTAAGTTGATCACACATATGAGCCTCTGCTCACCAAGAAGTATAATTTGGTACCAGTCAAAGGGCGGTGATGCTCTGCTGCTGGGAAAGTAACGGCAGGTCTGGCGTCGCACTGGCCATGCGTACGGCCAACGTATGAGAGACGAGCACCCCGTATATGCTTCTGATGGGGCACTGCCTGGTTTGCCTGCCTAAGCAAACAATTGGACCTGCGGTTTGCAGCTAGCAGACATACCACTGCCACAATGAGCCACACTAGACCTTCACCCATAGCCCATAAGCTGCTACTCATTTCCCATCCCACGGAGGGTAGAAGGCTGAGTTGGGCTGAGCACACAGTAGGTTAGCAATTTGCTCAAACTTGCTTGCAAATGATCAGCAGCGAGAATCGAACCGCAACCTGAAAGTTGCGAATAGACACTAACCACTAAACCACTTGCACCTACACAGGCAGGTAGGTGTGAATAACTTGCCCAGAGTTGTTACTTGGTAGTGAACCGGCTGGGAATTAAACTGTGGACAACCTTTCAGTCTCATATCCAGCACCCTAACCACTGAGCCACTAACGGGGGGAGGTGAGGCTAGTTGGAATTCAGGGGTCCTATTTCTGAGGGGTGAGAGGGAAGGAAAACACGTGAAGGCCAAGAAGGAAAGAAGTGAGGCAAGGCCTCCCAATTCACGTTTCTGGCTATGACAGTCATGAAATGTATGCAACAGGACAATAAATTAGCAAGCTAAGCTGGCATTCACTTGGAAGCTACTGCATTTCTCGATTATTTCACTCAGTGTTAGACTGTTAGCACAACAGCACTCACAGGAAAGATATAAGCTTATAGCAATAACGACTACGATGTATCTTAATTCCACTAAGCAGGGCAAATACACTAAACTGGCAGCCTATAATTGGCAGATTCAACTAAATTTAAAAAAAAAAACATATCCACTTGTCTTAATGAACACTCTCACAAAACAAACAAAAAACAGTGTCTCGAATTCAAAACGCTGAAATATGATTTGAAAACAGGCCATATTAACATTACAAATAACACGCAATCTTTCATGTGCATTAATGATAGAACAAATTTAACAGTCTCTAGCAGTAGAATGTCATGTCAATCGATGTCATCACAGGTATACAGAACATGAACTGCAAATGGCAAATATTATAACATTCAATGGCATACAATCAGTGGCGTAGCCAGAAATTTCAACTGGGGGTGGCCTTGTCTACCTTCCCAAGTTCCCATCCTTCCTTAATTTGTCCCTCCCTCCCTTTTCCTGCCCATTTTACACACTCTCTCTCTTCCCTTGTTCTCCTCTCTTCCCCTCCCCTCTCCTCCCTTAAAAGTAGGACCCCCAAATCCAGCTAGGTCTGGGAGCGCTGGGAACTCCCCCAGTGAGGTCTGGGGCAAAGCCCCAGCCGAAATTGAATTTGTTGCATTATAGTTTAAAAAATGAGATCTGGTGGGATGACTTTAATCATTTTAAATTAAACAAATTGGCGAATTTCATAAAGTTTGAACGTATGCCTATGTTTTGTCTGGAGGACTGGGGAGCCTGGGCCTCCTGAGCCCCCCTTGCTACGCCACTGCATACACTGCTCACACTGTAGCAAAGCTACATTCTACTACTTCACTTCAGTGACCTAAGCAACATTTGGCAAAGATTACCATCAAAATACCTACGCAAGATTCAACCAGTCATACTGGTGATGTAAATGATTATTTCATAATGTACAATAACCAGTAAATGCCATGACACATGAATTATTTTTCATTTTACAAAATCAACATTTTGCCAATTGTTATCCAACTTTCATCTTACAACTGCAAGCCTGCTACTACTACTGTAATTTACTCAGCATTCACCTACATTTATGTGAATTTGATTCACATTGCGTTACCTTTTACAAAAAAACTAGCCAAAAGCTCAACTTCTAAAGTTGCACATTATAGTTCAACAGAAATTAGGGCATTATTTTCAAGAGAATAAAAGCTCAGTTCACGCAAGTCGTTGTCCATTACTATACAGGCATGGACTTCCGGGTTCTCACACTGTGGTAGAATGCCATTAGATTTGTCGTCAACTGGCTGTTTCAAAACAGTATAAACCAGACGAATTGATGAAACGTCAGCAATTCTGAAAGCCCTCTGCACCAGAACCTTCAGCTTCTGAACTGTCATCTTCACTGGTAGCTGTTTTGTTAGTACTTTCGTTGAGCCCTTCAACATCAACTGTACAGTGACCAGATTGTTCTTCAGAGCACTGCTCTTCTTCTCATGCACTTCTGGGTCCACCGGACCATACTTACGAGCAAGCTCCACATAACGCGGGTGCTGTACAGTGAACATCTCATCGAGTGGACCGTCGAGACTTGCATTACCACCAGCACATTTCCATTCAGCACAGAACACTCGAAGATAATCCAGCTCAGCAGACTGACGTTCAGCAGGCATGACCCTGGCACCATTGCACCACTCCATATGAGCAATCTTAGCTATAGCAATATGACGAGCATCGTCAGCTCTGTCATCACGTGACAGAGGATTAAAGGCAAAACGGAGGCTGGACAGTGAACGGAGTCGGTTGAGTTCACTGATAGACTGCCAGTCTGCAATTTCATTTCTTGATATTGACAGTGACTCCAAGGCACTGAAACAATCTGATGGTGTTATGCTGCCAGGAAAACGAATTTGTGACAGCCCGCACTCATTAGCAATCAGCGTCTGCAACCTTGGTAAATCTCCGAGAGATAACAAAGCATTCCAACTTGCAATAGGGTTGCCTTCGATGTTAATCAGCAAAATCTCGGTGAAAGGTGACAACAGAACATTGTCAATTCTTTCTATTTGATTGTAACAGACATGCAGTTCTTGAAGATGAGCAAACAGCTGTGCACAGCACGTAACCGCAGACCAATCATACTCCATTCGATTCAAATACAGAACCTGAATGTCACAGGACACATTCACATTCTGATCAGGCAACTGCAATCGATTATCTGACACATTAAGTACCTTGAGTTTCAACGTATGATTTACTATCACTGCAATTTCACACCAGTCACTCAACAGATTCATCGAGAGATCCAAGTGCTTAACATTTGCTACATACTGTGCTATATCTCCATCACCGGCACCATCACAAACGAACATTCCACGCAAGCTTACGAGACTAAGTTTGCTTAAATCAGTTTTCCTTTGCTGAATATCATCAGAGTCAACAAAATCTGCTTCCAACAGATGACTCTGTGCAAATCCAGATATCTCAGACAGTTTGGTAGCCGCACTTGGTCCACAGTAACGACTCACCAACGCTGTCATAAAACTGACGCCAAAGTTGCATTTCTCTGGACGCAAAAATGAACCGCTGGAAGGATGGCGTGTGGTAAAATACCGAATGCCTCCATAACTTCCATCATGTTTTCCGCGAGAATGTTTATCCCACTCTATTCCAACCCACGTGAAGTCCTGGCGAATTTTTATAGCATCGCGTTGCTGTAAGTTACCAACAAATCGTATGGTGCCATAATATCCGTCACTCTCAATTCGCCTGCCAACTTTGCAGTTTTCATGCTCACACATGGTTGTCTTTGTACCGCATTTGCACCGAAGAACACAGTTAAAATCAACAGTTACAAAATGGCAAAAATCAAAATTCACCAAAACAAAACATTCAGCATAGAATAACTAAACCGGTATTGCACAAAATAGAGATGAGCCAGGGCTATAAGTTAACAATATCGAACCTAGATCGAACACATGACGAATACCAAGTACTTCAGTAGAAAAACTAATCGGCCGACCGTTATATCGAAACTTGTGGACTGTTTATCTGTAACGCATGTATTGTGGCTAAACTGTACGTCATATAGTGTCGACACTAGTACCGTTGGATAGGGCGATGACGAGTTCCTATGGGATGTCTCTATCTGCAGCGAAATGGCCGCAATTTTTAATGCAAAGTTTCTGCCTGCAACTATCAGCCACGTACGCCGAATTACCATATCATGTGTGAGCGTTCATTTTAGTGTTCGATGCGTCCAGTGCTTACTGGACTGTAGCCCATTTGGGAAACCACTTTTTTTCGGGACCAGAAGTTGGATGCCGAACTTCGGATATAGGCTACCGCCTATACCGGCTGCCCACCCTAACGACAGCTGCGATTCTCGTTTTAAGTACTACTATTCTAGCTGCAGTCTTAACTCTCAACATTCCACACAAGGTTGCCACTCTTTTACAGGATCTTTCCGTAAACCCACATGTTCAAATATAACGAAAAAACTGAAGTCAACACAAACCGGGTGATATACTATTGCTGCCTGTTTTCCATTTAAGCTTATGAAAAAAATCCGTGAGTTTCAAGGATATTTTCCAGGATTTGCCAGGTCCTAAAATGTTCAAAAAAAAAATCCAAACTTTCCGGGAGGCGTGGGAACCCTGTCCGCAACAGGTCAGCTTCTTTTAAACACATCTGCCTCAGCACTTATGCGCGTTCTCCTACAGTTAGGGCTGTAAAATTGGTTCTAAAAGCCTGTTTTTAAAGTTTAAAACCTCAATTACCTCTCACGTGCAATTTCAATTTTTTTTATTTGCCACGCAGTTTATAATACAAGTCAAATTTAAACTCACATTTAATCATAATTTTGAGTTCTGATATCACGATATTCACTAAGATTTTTCCAGCAACGGCTGCAGTATCATTAGCCTTTCCTACTCAGTAATCTGAGTAAAATATATTGACTAATGAACATAAAGATAGAAAAATTAAAACAAGAAACTAGTGAAACACGTTCGGCTGTTGTGCAACTCTTACAAAAATGAGCATCAGCTAACTAGGAAAGCAATGTCAGCATTAATACACAACACACCTGACCACATGAGATGAATAAAATGAACATTACACAATTCATTCATGTGTCATGGGCGACGTTAAATACAGGATAGTCACCTTTTAAACTCTCTGTATATGCATGCTTGTTGCATTTTTACCTTTAGCAATGAGGTAATAATTTATCTAGATCATTGGACATTTATTGAATAATGATCCAGTAATGACACTTAGCAAATACAAATAAAACATTTTAATAGGTAAACACTATAGCCACCATTAGAATTTACAGCAATGTTTAACACCCACTGCCAACGAAACTACATTAGAGACGAGCCATGTTCAAATATTATTTGTCAGCTGATCACTGCAAAAAAGAGGCAACATGGACACACATTTGCATCCTGTGTTCTTTCAAGTTTAAAAATCACCGCATTGTATTACAAAGCCACATCATCTTTCAGCAAACACCACAGATGCAGACCAGTATAATTATCAGCATCACAGGATAATTGCACTTTAAACATTGTCAGAAGTGTATATGAGATTACTTGCACAGTTATGATGCTAAATGTTGTAGTGAGGTAAACAGCATAGTTACATTCGGCAGCACAAACAAAACAATATAACGCGACCTATTAACCATCAAGACCCTTTTCACATTAGATCAAACAAAAAATAAACACAATACAAACACTAATACTATACAGGGTAGCAAAAAGTCATACCAAACACAGACAGCAAACAACATTTGCCATACACTTAAATTAGTACACAAAAACTGACAATTTTGTTTAATTACTCCATCTTTTCTACAGCTATGTGTCTGACCCCAAAAATAAAGTTTTGAAAACAACCGTAGCAGAAACTAGTACATATATGCATATGAAAATGACATACAGAAGCAAAATTCCACATTCCACTTTACTAACATTGTGGCTATTAATTTCAAAATGTAAATCATTATTGCATTGTGAAATATCGATGAGGCAAAAATGCGAATGAAAAGGCAATGCCTCACTGATAGCAAGTTCATAGCTGAGCATTTACTTGTTGAGCAAAGTCTACCAAATGATGAAAGTCATCATTACAGTATAGTGCAAAAAAATAGAAAACTCTTGCCTTACTGCAATGATCTGGGATGGCTGATCATGTCAGAAAGTGACTAACTGCTCGGTCTACATAAAGCATGTGTTCCTTTTTTTATGTGCCAACCGATAAGCTCTATATTAGACTACAGTCTTCAGGTCACCAATGAATGGATAAAGCAACATCCAGCAGTCTATCGCTACAAAGAGAACCTATTAAAAGCAACAACATAATTAATACTATGATGGCACGTGAATAACCCATTTTGTCTGTGTTACAAATTACTGCTCGATCAATCAAGCCATCAATCGAAACACATTTCCTGCTTGCATAATCAGCTTCAGTATGCAAACCGTGCAAACTTTTATGCCTTGTTGGTTAACACATAACTGCATATACAGCACAATACAAACAGGTCATACCACGTTACAAAATTCCCACTTCTGACAGAAAGTAAAGCATATTGCAATAAAAAGTAGAAACAGACATGAGAATATAATATAATTTAGCAAAATTTACACGTAATTACAGTTTTTCAGAGAACATGTGAATGCTAGGCCCTGGCATTATGACAAAGTACAAACGCCAGCCGACAATTCTACGACAATATGCAAGCAAACAATGAATATAATCTGCATCTAATGATTGCAGTCAACATCAAATTACTACACCTACTAGTAACACAACGACTGCTACTACGCCTACTGCTGGTACAAATACTACTTCACTCGGGTTTCACTCAACAGGCTAATTCTCTGATATCAATTCAATTCAGGCTAAATTTCCTACGGTCATTCCCTCAGATCCTCAAAATCTCCTTGATGATGCTAAATCAACAGATACAAAGCACTGATGAACACCAAACAAACTGAACGTGTGACAATGTAAACAAAGAGAACATGAAAAATCAGTAGAACAAAAAATTAAAACTGTACAACTGTCAGATACAATGAATAATGAAAGGAAAGCACTTGCAATACGACCAGTGCCTATACAAACAAATGACTATTGCAAATAACGTATTCGTTAAACAAAGAAATCTTTCTTTTTAAATTTGACTAAACTACATAAGTGAAGCAACTGTCAAACAATGTATATACTTTTCACAGATGTTCTGTCATTTAACCGACCGCAAGTACTTGCAGTAATAAATACCCGAAAAAAATGTACACCATATCTTTACTGAGTACTGTTACTTAAACATCAACAGAAACTAATGTTATAGAAAGATAAGCCTAATAGTTCACAACTGCTATTTAACACAATGTTAGTATGATGTTCACTGCTGGCAGCCTTAATGCACGTTGCCAGTACACAATGCTGCTGACTAATGGTAATGTTGTTGACAACAGGACTATCAACAGAACCAAATTTACACATTTTTACCAAAAAGTGGTTTATGCCAATTGATTAAATCAGATTTCTATCACAATTCCTGGTTTTCACATTGTAATGGCTAAATTACATGCTGTTATTTTACATCATCAGCACTTACGATGGCATCATGAGTATATCAGCAATGCTGAATGATTCAAAAATTCTGAGAAAAATTTTATATGTTGTCACTATATAGAGAATTAGATTGATTCATGCCAAAAATTATCAAAAACGTACACAAATTTGTGTTGTGTTTAGTAAACTGTTAAATCTTTTTATGTCGAGAGCAAACATGTGCATATTCGATGAGCGAGTGAGTGAGTAGGGTTTAACGTCCCACCCGACACAGTATAGGGCATTTTCGGGGACGGCCTTTCCAGGCGGAATGCACACAAACACATAATAATGGAGCAGTAAGTTTAGCCTTTACAGAAACACAAAACACAAGATACAAAAAACAAGCTAAACCTAAAATTGTAAGAACTCCAATGCATATGTAATTAACATAATGGTAGTTCTAATAATCTTGCCTGTTATCCTCCAGACAGACATCAATGTGATAATGCTGTCTATTGTAAAACAGGGGTAGTTAAAATCAAAGTTACAGAAGTAGTCAGTGACAAGATTTCATATAAACCCAACCCAAAATATGACCAAAACATTTTACCCATCTACTTCTTTGCACAGCCTTCCCTTCATTCTTCTCAGCTTCTTAATTATTTTTGGCATATGCAACGAGCAATAAAACAATGCAACTCTCAACAAATAAGGTGGAAAAAAACTTGCAGCAAATGCAATTCGATGCTTCCCAGATCAGGTGGAAACTAATTTCCATCTTGCCAAGGTTCACGCCCAGGTCAGCAATAATATCAACACTTGAAAGCAGGAATAGCATACACTGTGCAGACTGTGTGTCAGTGATGCTGCACGCATGAAACAAAGCCGACAGACATATTACTGTACATCGCACATACAACAGACAGTCTAGTGCTCGTGTCAAACACTACACAACATCAAATGGCACAACAATGCCACACCACACCACAACCACACCACACCACACCACGCACGAATCACTAATGTACTTTAGTCACACCGATAATACTAGAGATGAGCTGTTAAACGTATTCACACAACAAGAAGCTATCTACACTGTGGGCCATAAAAATGTGGTACTTTACTTTTGTCCATATCTTTGCCAATTATTGACGGATTTTCAAAATTCTTTCACTGGTGCAGACATCTTGCAATAATGTGATTATTATATATCCCACCACACCGTAGATGCATCTCTACACTACCTTGTGAAATATAAATGTAAGCAAAAACTAATAATAATAACAAAAATTTAGGTAAATGAAAAAAATGCTTCAGATCAACATTGCAATGAATGACACTAGACTGTGTTATACCACAGACCATTGTTTGTGTCATACAGACCATTCACTGCAATTGTGGTCCAAAGTGTTTTTTTTTTCAATTTTACCAAAATGTTTGTTATCATCGTTATGTATGCATATTTCACTGATATTTCACAAGGTAGTGTAGAGACGCATTTACGATGTGGTTGGATCTATAGTAATCACATTATCACAAATTGTCTGCAGAGTGTGCAAGTGAAAGAATTTTGAAAATTGGTCAATAATTGGCAAAGATATGGACAAAAGTAAAGTGCCACTTTTTTATGGCCCACCCTGTATGTACAGTCGATGAATCCACACATTCAGAGGCACATATTGTCCGCAGCGGCATCTATACAGCATAATACAGCAACGCATGCTAAGATGCATGCAAAAAAGAACATGTGATGACAAAACATAATACGTAGCAAAATATTTTCTGAAAATAAGCATCTCCTGAAACAGCAGTGACTGATCATGTTTTAAAGACGGATAAACAGGTTCACTATGAGCCAACTAGCTACAAGTCAAGTCTTCGTCAGAACTAATCTCCGATATAATCTACCACCCGTATGTGTTGAGCAGCCACAACAACTAAGCACATGGACATTCGACCACACTGACTGACCAGACAACTCATCCTAACCAGCTATCTACAGCAAAGGCACAATGACTACCAAAATGGCAAACGGAATTTCATGCAAAAAGACTCCCAAATTGATATGTAGTCTGCCCATTGTCGGGACAAGGAATTAAGAGGGAAAGATCAGATCCTTGTTTGGTCTTCAACCACATCAAGTAACCAGAGATGTACAATTACCGCACTAACAAACACACTGATGAACTTAAATTTTATTACCAATTTTCACACAATTAGTCACAAAAAATTACTAAGCTGCAGCTTGCTTTTCTCTTTCACAGCTATCTCACACCGGTCTTAAACACTGAAAAAATTGTCAACAAAGAGCATCGAAAACCAGCAGAACTCTCAGTCATGCAAAAACTGCCAATAATGTGTGATTAAAAATTAACTGTGCAATTAACATATTTAAAAAACAACTCGGGACACAATCTGTCCGTCAAGCTTGAGCAGAAATGCACATCATACAAATATGAGTCTGAGATTTAGCAAAAATTACTCTGTCATCTCTACCGCTCTTGTTATTGTTGTGTAAACAACCAATGAATTAAAACCAATGAAGCTCTAATGTACTTTAGATGTGTAAAAAATGCCAAATTTGAAGTTATCAATTAACTATAGAAATTAGTTTAATTCATCACAACCAACCGAGACAAAAGCAAACACATTTGCATAGCACAATTAAGATTTACACAATACACCTATAAATTCCGTCGACGGTGAGTAACTGTTAAATACATGGCAAGTTTTAAATGATGTGGCACTGATTCATTCCTCCTTGTTTCGTCATGCTATTACGAGAAATTTCCCTCTTGTCAGATCAATAAACAGCAAAAAAATAAACAGCATGAAATCAGCTTCGACTTTCAGCAGCTGCAAGCAAAGGAATAAAATGCAATGGTGCAAGAAAAACTGTACTCTTGACTGCAACACCAAGACAGATAAAGCTGCTGTACTTCACTGAACAATGAACGTGCATGACCACTACAATCATCAATGACAACCAAACATATGTTGTAAAACAGCAAAAGCATGAAATACGCACATGCAGACAAGGTCACGACTTGACCATCCACATAAATCATCAATGGCAAATGCACAGACAAAATGCACAGAAGCTAAGGAGCCAATCCACACTCAGTACTGTAATACTGGAGCAGAAACAGTCAGGACAACATTGTGGTGCCAGGAAGCAGGGGTGCAACGGATCCAGAATGTTCAGATCCGCCTGGATCGGGATCCAAACGCAGGCCGGTTCGGATGTAAGATCTGGCCAGATCCATGGCTGGATGCAGGATCTGGAGAGATCCAGATCCAAGCAGGATCTACAAAAACCAAGAAATATCAAGCGGAATCCGGTGCAGCCATGCTAGTAAGTTGATGCCAGGCTGTGACAGATTAGACGGGCATGTGTGCTTGGACGTAGAAGTCTGGCTCTTCCTCATCACCGCGTCGACTTGTATCGTCATCACAATCCAACTGTACACACACACACACACACACACACACACACACACACACACACCAGCATACACTGCACACTGTTTGATCAACTGTACTAATGGTTGCACTTTTGCTACATGGCTCTGACTGTCTGTCATGTATGTATTGTGGCCAAATGGTATGCTTTACTGAAAACTGTCTGAACAAGTAAATAAGGTTGCCCAATGGCTATCGTGTGGCCAGTGGTACCAAGTCAAACCACCCACATTCCCCCTATTTTCTGTACGAGAGTACTGACTGCACCCCAAATACTACTTGCCCTGCGAATTATGGCTAGACTGCTTCAGTTAGCAGCATGGTTACTGTTGACAACTCACTAATGCCCTATTCAATGGTACCATCGCTGACCCCCTACAGACACCTGTTCTCCCAAAATAGGGGTCCCAATGCCAAAATCTGCATGGCACATTATGGTCAAACAGCATCGGCACATTGACCATTATCAACATGCTCTAGACATTTGCAAATGCCCAATCTATTGCTTCTGTTGCTGACCCTCCCTTCCCTCCAAACAGCGGTAAAAACTGCCCCCTTATTCACATTTCATGGCCTTTGGTCACCAGCATATGGTTAGCCTTCCCTAGTGACAGCTGGGCCTCTCATTACCAATATCATACCATGAGACAACTATGACATGTGTTGACAACTATACAATAGTCGTCCTAGTCATAGCGATAGCAATAGTGCAATCAGCTTGAGCCGTCAGATCCTCCTAAACTGGCAGCTATAACTGAATGCAATGCCACCTAAAAGCTGATACACACTTCCCACAAAGGGTAGGAAGCTAAGTGGACCTGGGTGGCTGATTATGAACCAAGGTCGTTTATGTGCATGCAGTCAGTCAGCCATCCAAGTTCTAACCAGGCCCTGCATAGAGTAACTTCACAGATCTGGCACAACATGTAACTGCTATATTACATAGTGGATGATAGTAGAAATGTTACCTCAGCCAGTTCTGGAACAGTGAAGAGCAATGGCAGGAGGTAGAATCTCATTGGCACCAGCAGTATTAGGACAAATGGAAATGCGAGTGCGGCTGCAGTGGACTTGACGGCCCACAGGATACCCAGACACAACAGCTGAATGAAGGTGAATAGATTCATCTTCCACAGCCGAACCTGAACAACATCATCGCAACTTCTGCATCATCGTACAAATTCATCATGTGTCGCAACTCAGAAAAGCTCCTACAACTTGAACAAAACTAGGGAAGCACGTTCTCCTCTAACTGCATCAAGTCATTACAAACCTCATCACTTCCATTCTTATACATTACTGTAAAATAATTTTTACTTGCAGGGTGGCATACTAAAAATAGCCACATGATGGAACACAAAGCAAACGTGTGTAAGCCACAAAAAACGGGAAACATGCATGATGACTGAACAATCGAGACAGTTTCAAATGCTCAGCCGCAATTACTGCAGAGTAGAAACCATCATGCTAAACATCTGAACGCAGTGTTTCATTTCCAAAATGTCTGATGGCTCGACCTACGTACATTCCACTTCTTATGCGACAGCCAATACACAGATAATATGACAAACACCAACCCTTCGCACATAGCCGACGTCCTCGGGGTGGTGCTTGACCGGCATAAAGATAAGCTGAACACGATGAAGCAGCTGCACGCCAGACATGGAAGCAACGCCCATGTACAAGAACACTCCAAACAATACGGCCAGAGGCACTTGACGCAACAGTGGACCCATCAGCACCGAAACACCTGTACATGCGGTTTATGCCAACAGCTTGTTTATGACTAACACATAATGACAAGTACTGTAAGCACTGTTCCTTTTACAAATGTTACTGCAGCTTGTGAGAAATGACAGCTGGTTTATCCTAATTCTCAATGTCAAACCAGGGGGTTTCGAAGCTGTAAGATTCACATGCCGGATGCCATATCTGCAGCCCAATCAAAGTGTGTAAAATAACGCAGCAATACAACAACCAAAAGAATCAGATGCCGTACTTTCAAGATGTCATTATTAGTTAATATGTAAAAATGAAGACAAATGAAAATGCAACAGCAGCCAAGGCACAGCAGCGGAATGAACGTGGATAAATTCAGCAAAGACACGACACCGAGAACAGTAGACATAAAACAATATAAATGACTTGCCAATTAAGATGTGGACCGCAAGTGCAGTTAATCGCTGCTCATAAACACGCTCCAGCTTTGGCGTCTCACCCGGAGCGTGAGTCCGAGAGAAAACACTCAGAGACGATATGTGTGCCACCGACCGGACTGTTGCCGCTACCATGAACGGAGATCCCATAAACCCACCGACCATCGTCAGCAAACCAATCACCAGTATATCAAGATGATATCCCGATCCCTTCTTCAGCATCCGATCTTTCTTATTAACAATGGTACTGAAATGTGCACAACCATTGGAGAATCGTATACATTACAATATCAAATACTATTATTACCACAGTTACTACAGGCCAGAGATGCCAATGAATAACTTCTTGGGATTGCTGCAGCAAGTCAAATCATAATAAAAATATTAAATTAATTTGTTTCCTGCAAAAAAATATAGACAATAGGCTGGACATAACGACAACACTAATCACAATACATAACAACTTATAGCATTACTGACTTTCAAGGTACACCTGGTTTAGATCATTCTCCACTATTCTTGTTCTCAGTTAGTCCTTAACATGAGGCTAAAACTTATCACGTCTTCTTTGACACAATCACATCTGACGTTTCCTGGAAATCCCTTCTCTCTATTTCCTTCATTCTCCATATAAACAACGTTAACATGCATCATTCTGCACAATCATCTTGATCTTTACACTCATCAAACACGTAGCATCCATTTACCTCGTAATCTGAGTTTCCATGAAAAGCAGAATAAATATCAGGATGGCGGGTACTACGGCAGCAAATATCAGCCAAATCGGCAGTGCCTGTGACAAACCGATCGGATTAATAAACCAGCCTCTGGCATATGGATCTGTCGGTGACACTCCATCCGGCACGTCAAGTTTCTACGATTAGACACCAACAACAACAAACTAGTTTTAAAAACGATGGAGAACTTTAGAAATGAGCCAAAACCAACCAACAGCAATAAAACTATTAATTATGCTGTCAATGTCAATGTAGTTAGAATACCACTAAATTGCCTATGCCACAAAAACTGAATAAAAGTGGGTATATAGCACCTTACGCAGCTTGGCCCATAAATCAGCAGGTTTATGTAAAGTAAACTATCGATATCTCAAAAACTGACAATCAAAATGTAAGAAATCATAAATGCAAAAAAATAACAGTGTAAAATAACAGATATGCACATGTATAACCGAACCTGGATGTGAGTGTACGGAATTAAGAATGCTATAACTGCCATCACCACAATCGATATTGGAACTCCAAAATCACCGATAGCTCGACGAACCTGGCAAAAATGCATATCACATCGCTTAACATCAATAGAAAAAAGTGAATTATCACTTTATGTGCATCACACTAAAAAAAAGAATCAGCAAACACAACATGAGTGAGCGATCATGTAGTTTATTCCACAGATAAAAAGCTATACTGGAGACGAGTCTTTCCAAACAATTAATAGTAACTGCACTAGTACTGACAACCACTAAGAAACAGCAAAATAAAACAGCACAAAATACATATAAATTACTCCAAAGCATCTGGCATAAAAACTAGATCTAAGATAAAAACCTCAAAAATGCCTCTCTGAAAGTAAACCCTAATATACTATATCTGTAAACATAGCTCACGTTGGCATATGAGTGTGCAATACTAAACACAATAATTCCTCAGTCTTATACTCCAGATAATCATGAAAGCACAATACAACTAGCAGTCTAATGAGTAACTGTATAAGTGAAGAAATATAAAGTTAAACAAGAAATTTGAGCTAATGCTCACAAGACGCGCGAAAGCCTATAGCAGTTCCGGTTCAGTGGTTTAGCTGAAAATTGAGGTGTTCATGCTAAGTTAATATACAAATATCAAATTCCCTATCTGGATCGCATAACAATAGCAGTAGCTGCTTTCGCATGTATATACTTCAACAAACCAGTACAATACATATTACAGGGTTCATGCAGGTCTTCTGCAACAAAATTAGCTGACTTGTTCCTGACATTTCCGGTCACAGAATAACAATTTCCATGACCTTATCAAAACAATAACCCTATCGCACAAATGTCAGAAATGATACACTATATCGTAAGGTAATGAAACAGTATTAATGAAGCAATATGCAAATTACAGAGGCCCTGGTTGGGAGCTTAAGGGGCTTGAAACACTTCTAGCTTTTGGACGTTCAATGGAAACTGCAAATTTGCCTGCTTTATAATATCTGGAGACTCAAAAAATCACAGATATCTGCAGTCTGCATGATCCAAGATCATTTTCCTTGACTTTTCCCTAATTTTTCAATAATAAAATTTTTCCGTGACCTGTCTTTCCCTGACCACACATTTCATGGAACCCTGATATTAGAAGAGACTCACATTGCGGCCGAGAAAGTGACTGTTGCGGAATTCCTTCAATGCCATGGCCAAGAGGAATGTTGTCAGAGTGAGTATCAAAGACAGAAGTGCTGTGTTAGGTCGTGGTATGTCATCCTCATCAGGCAATGAACATGTGACATTCGTTGTTTCATTCGCTGCTGAGATGTTCATTGAAGCCGTGACGAACTCAAGCAGTGACGAATTGTCTACTGGAACGCCGTTGGTATCAGAGCATGAATGGTTGTCCGGCGGTGGATAATACTCTATGAGAGGATTTCCTGCAAAAACCTACAGTGGCACAACATTTCTATTTAAAATATACCACTCAAATCCTAGTATGTGTAAACCAAACAAAAAATTGTGACACAGTATGTCAAGTGCATTAGCAGTCAACAAAAAATAGAGCAGTTATTACCCAAAACTGTAACCTGTTCTTGACACATGACAAAACAACATACTGGCACCGTCGTTGCTACCATTTGTTATATAACTGATTGGAAAAATAATTATGCAAGAACAGAGAACCATAAACAACCATGTGTTGTAAAATATCTGCACAAATGATAGTCACTGCATTCAAACAAACATGCTTATCCCCATAAGTAAGGAAATGCCTGGTGGTTCCGGGTCAACTGTATTACGTGCAAAATTTTTTATTCAACAGTGTGACTCTGATCTCCCCACCATGGTGAGGCTTTGCACCGATGACCCGAAAGTTTTCTAAAATCTGGAGGTGAGGAGCTAACTACGAGCTGACCAAACCCGTGAGAGCAGATTGCTATACGTTACCAGTGCTTTTGTGCTGGTCTCGGCTTCACAGCTGACTACGGCTTTACAGACGTCTATTTATGGCTTCACAGCCGTCTACAGCTTTATAGCTGCTACCTGTAACCTTGTGGTTACATTCGAGGATGCGCATTGGGCCAAGCTGATACGGCCTCAGTGCTGGGCAGGTGTAAGAGCCTGTCCACCCTGGAGGTAAGGTAAGGTAAGGGTAAGGTGACTTTGATCTATACCTTACTTAATGGTCATGGTTAACATGCTGCATAAGAGGCCTCATTTGTCTGAAAAATGCCAGCGAGGACAACAGCTTACTGTATAATCATGACTGCTGACAGTGCTTAAACAGTAACAACAGTTACAGAATGATGTGTTGAATGGCCAATTTATGCAGCATCGGATAACATTTCCACGTACAGTGAATATCTTCTTGAAAGTTTCGAAGATGAATATGAGTGAGATGAGCGCTATGAAGATCTCTTGCATAAATCGCGTGAAATATCGAACGAGAAACGCGCCCTCAAACATGACAACGAGTATGGCAAACACTGCGATCCAAACGCTGACCCATAGACGAAAGACGAGAAACTCCACTCCAAGCTGGTTACACACCTAGGCACATAGCACACCAGCAGAGCATTTAACCAGATAACAGGCACAATGCAGTGCACTTTTTCCCTATTTGTTTCAAGTCTAAGCAAGCATGCATCTTCACTGCGATAAGTCACGAGTGGTGATGATCATACAAAATGATTTTATGCAAGGAGACTAAACACAAGCAAGGCTCAGCAAATAGTTTTACATCCGACTGACACGTAACAAGTCAGTCTGGGTAAGAACTGCTCCAAGAAATCAAAAACTGCTGACATATGCATGCTTATGACAGTGCACAGCTGTGACATGCAGTGAGAAAAAAACAGTTCAGATAGTCTTCACTCATTCCTATTACACATATCACACGGTCTCTGTTGCAGTACATTGTAGAGGAGCAAGACATAAGCAATACTCTATGCTTCTATGCCCCAAATCTAGAATCAAAATCGGGCTCAAGTTACCCCTTCCTCCGTTCCCTTTCCCTTACTCCTTTTTCTCTGTATTCCTCTTCCCTATCCTTTATCCCACTTTCCACATTTCCCTCCCTCTCCCCTTCCTGTTACATTCTCCACTACCCTTCCTCTCCCCAGGGGCCACACACACAGTCCAGATAGGAGGTTAGGAGAGTGTTGTAAGCTCCCCAGTGAATCCGGGCAGAGCCCAGCTGGCAAACACTTTGTGGTGCATTTTGAGCTAAGAATAGCACTTATGGTCATAACAATATTGTGTACACCCTTAACAAAACTCCTCCCCCCATATTTTCAACTAGGTGCAAGCTGCACTTACTAAGTACAAAGCTATAAGCCCCCGACTCCATGAAAAAAAAATCGTAAAAACAGATACATCTGCCTAGTGTCTTACTTTATAGAGTGCTTCTTCAAAGACAATGATTGGTCCGGTGGTGCCAATGATAACAAGAGGCTGAGCCGAGAACAGAGCAAAAGCAACACCACAGATTGATGTAGCAAGCAACATCTCAGTCACTCCCATCAACTTATCAGACTTCGAGCCTGCAAACAACCCACACCTCATGAATATGCATTCAGCAAATGCATATGCATCAGCCACTTGCAACACACTGTTCTATTAGCAGCAGTAAACCAAACGTGTGAAAACAAAAAACCAGAATATTCGCCTGAGCAGACTGGTAAGTCTGCACTGAGAGCATGTTATGCCACAAAACTTAACCCATAGACAATGATACTACATGCAGTTTGAGGACACATATATGGTGAAGCAATATTTGCCACTTGGTAATTGGTACTCACAACAAGAATAACACCAGAAAAAAATAAAATACTATGTTAAATTGACCTTCAGTACTCTAACATTATTTGCTAGCGGACAGAAAAGTCACAATCTGGCTTATAATGAAAATCATGCTACAAAAGCTCCTGAAAAATTACTTGCAAGGATACAACCTAATCTGGCAAACTCTGAAAAAATGAGCAGTTAAATAACACTACAACAGAAGCAGCAGCAGTGGCAAAGCAGTTGAAAAGACCTATGCAAACTATCTCAATTATTCATATACACCACAAAAGTCTAACATACTCATCAAACCGCCAAAGGTGATAGCTGGAGACAGGCAGGCAAAGTAGATAAAGAAAAACGTGGCAATGCACTGAGCATTTAATGCATCTTTGAAGTCGCTCAGATAGTGCGGATATCTGCGCCGGACATCATTGATCATGCCACCGAACAGACGTCCTGTGCGCTTGAGTGGGTCTCCGAAAGGATCACGTTTCTCCAGTGAGACTGCAGACATCAACAGCTGATACAAGTATGAATCAAGTACACTCACTAAGTACAGGGATGTCACCACAATTCGAAAGCAACGCTTATTAACTATCACCTGTACATTCTGTCATCCCAGACTCCAGTACGTGGCATGAACCCACATGTATCAGTTACTATACCAAACAACTACAGGAGTCTACAGTGACTCGATTCAAATCTAGTCATTCAGAAAACATCAAGACATATTCAGCATTCGGTGGTAAATTAACTAACCCATATGTGAAACTGTCAACCTACGGCAGTGATTTTCAACCGGGGTTCCGCGTAACCCTTGGGTTCCGCGACTTGTCAGTCGTCAGTAAAAAATAATAATAACCTAGCATGCGAAATTACATCAGAACAAGCCGTAGAAGTACTATGCACCAAATGCTTAGTTCCAAATTAACGCTTCTAGCAGTCTACTTTTGCATACAGTGTTGAATATTTTTCTTGTTGTTAACAACGTTAGAATATTTCATTGAACGCCGAACACTAACTTATTAGTGTCAGTGTTAAGGAATCGTGTGTCCATTTATTGAAAGATCTTCATTTCCTGAAACAATATGCTTGAAAAATATAAAAAGCTTCGCATCTGATGATGATTATACGCACTGAACTAAACACCAGCCAGCATTAAGTCATGCCCACTGCAGGGCAGGCTGTCACTGAGTCGTTGCAATTTTAGTCACTGATAAGCACAAACACATAGTTAGGACCAAAGCATACCAATATTATACATTTTAACAAATGAACGTTTATTAGCACTGAAGCTGAAAGGCTGGATTGCAAAAATACATGCATACAATATTATGTAACATTACAATACAATGGTATTACAAAAATGTTACAAATGTTATAAATGTTACATAAAATGTCAGATAAAACAAGTAGTGATTAGTATATGAAACTCAACTCAATGTGAGAGCTGCAAATATGAACAATTTAATCACCAAAACTGAGTCGGCTGGCTGCTTTCTTGGCTTCCTGTCTGCGACTGCGCTGGCGGGCCATGTCAACGATCGGCCGAAGCTTCTTTTGATCATACTCGCCAGGTGGCAGCACGATCGACTCCTGAAGGAAACTGTTGATTCCATCAAGCATGTCCTTACGACTGTCAGCGATGTATGCTATCTCATGGAATCTCTACATGACAATGCATACACAAAGCACAGTTCTTAACACATTCAGTGTGAACTACTATATTGCAGTGCAAGCAACCAATAGAATACTTGGACATGTAGGACACACTCGTCATATTATCATTGTATATTCACATGATGAAACGTTGACACATGCAACGTCTAACAATGCAAGCATGAAATACATTTTAAAATGTGTAAATAGTTGAGCTTTCATAACTACGGCAAATCTGGACAGATGATCTTTCCACTTTAGAAGTCAGTGTGTGACACTGTAGTAAAGAAACAACAGATTCGTCATCTTCCAGAATCATTACATAGGAAAACCACCTACAGTCACTAATACTGTACCAATCCAGAATCTAATTCTACATTCTACAAGTGTCTGTAAACCTTGTACAGTACATGCACACAAATGGAGACAGACCTCGTCGGCCATCAGAGTTGAGATAGAACGACCAATCTCGTGATAGTCAAGGCTTGACGAGCCAGTCGGGCCAAGAAGGATGAATATGAAGCGCACAGGAAGAGGCACTTCTGTCAAGTTTGCCAGTGCACATGCCTCCTGCAGGCGTACAAATGCCATCACCGGCGCAGAGAGAAAGTCGACGGACCCGACGAGGACATTAGTGGCCTCAGCTCCTGGAGGAATGCGGTGAAGAATGTGAGAATCAGGCTGTGGAGTGGATGGCGTCTGTGAGGTCTGAGTTGCTAGAGATCCATGCCATGTACGATTTGACGTCAGAGTCAAGTTTTCACCGTCCTTCCCAGCACCAGGCTGCTGACAACAACCGCATGCACATATTAACTGTGTGAGTAGATCACTAACAGAATGCAAGCCAGCACGCAAAAGCTGGCCATTTCATGCTGTTACAGTGTTAACAGTAACTGATTACATCAAAAAACTACCATGCAAAACCTGAGCTATTTAGTTAGAACAAAACAAAGCTAAAAAAAGAAAGCTGTAAGTTGATTAAAAAGCCAATGCTGTAAAGCAGTACGTCAATGCTACACAACAATTATATGAACTCTCCATCAAACAAGGTTCAATTTCTTGAGGTGCATGATGGGCAACGAGGAGAGAAGCCACTACATGGCTAGAACACGATACCTACATAACGAGATTTCAGTAAAAAAATTACAAGAGAGACTAAAACACTAACACGTCCATTCCTGGAATGGCCGTAATGGTCATCAGACGGTTTGTCTGCTTCATGACTGACTGCCATACCGTCACCCAACTGAATGGCAACCGATTCGTTCTCGGTCTGATGCGACACGTTTCCTTGCAGCATACTGGTTGAATGGCTACACACAATTACCACCGCAACTTCTATCTAATCATACTTAAATCAATAAAGAACAGTTAACAACATCGTGCAGGCAAAAATAATATGTATGGTGTAATAATGAACTCGATAAGTATGCTGTGAGTTCTATACTTAGATGGCTTAGTAGTGAGTGTAATGTTAGGACATTAAACTTGCGATCACGAAGTCGTTGGTTCAACTCAAGATTGGGTTGCTATGAAGTGGTTACTTGGCTGGGTGACTGTCTGCGGACAAGTAAACAATCTCGGTATATAACTAATGCCAAGGTCAACTCCGCCTTCCATCCCTCCAGGCTAGGAAATAAAGTACTGACCTGGCTAGCAGGAGTTATCACAGGGCACGTTCACTTGCATCGGGTAGCGGGTAACGATGTGTGATACCAAATAGCAGGTGACACTCCGTACCTCTGAGATTGATTTCCTACGAAGAGCTATACAATTTAACCATTTTTGCCAAATATTATTCATACCGCACCACGTATTAGAAAATCAGCCTAAAAAGACCGAAATCGAGAAATATTTGCTGAAAAATGACACATGAAGGTTTTGCTGAACAAAAATACAAACAAGAGACTACATCGTAATATTTACAACATACCTGTGACTAAAGTTAAAAAGATTAAATGTGGTCATGTTGCGTGGAATTATGGGTCGCTGTTGGTCCGCAAGATGCCTGCAAACATTGTGAATTCAATTTAATAAATGCGGCATGATTTCTTTAAAAAATGACTCATAAAGACTATAAACAAAATCATCAATACTGTCATTATAAAACACACAAAAACAAGGAATGCTATTTACAATAATTGCACAGACTAAAAAATTAAAAAGAAATCACACACTAGTTCAAAGGAAAAATTATACACTAAAAAAATGAAAAAATGAGAACAGATTAAGATGATTCATGGGATGAGAAACATTTCACGACTTTGCAACGAGCAAGGAAAACCATAAAAACTTAAACTCTTTGGATACGTACAACCAAGAATCAACAAAAAAATTTAACTTGTGGAATATACCCAAGCACTGACATAACAGACACAAATGGACTAACACAAAGAAATCACTTTAATAACCAATCTTCATATCTTTACTCCAGTGATCCCACAAGGTCTCTGGGAGAACCTTTAAAGAACACAAAAATACAGTCGTTGTTGCTCAACGTGATAAGCCCACCAGGCAATGCTTAAGTGGAAGGCTTGTCGCAAACAGAAAACAACAACATTCCAGTATCCTCAAATGCACGGTGAGTGAAATAAAAAGCTGTTACTGACTCACTTACCGAACAGCTCATCAAAGCTGTACAAATAACCAAGCCCAATGATGTGCGCCGCCATTTCGATCAATTACATTATTGACTATCTCATCATTCACCTGACCACCCAGGCAGCAACTGGCTGGAACAAATCCGTCGAGACTCCAGCACTTCTCCAGCTGATCTGTTGTGGAGAGGCATCAAGCGCCGACTCAGACCGATGATATAGCCCAGGCCAGCTATTCCATGATAATGATATTACAAAAATCCCAGCTAAGGGGCCGACCATACTGGTTGTCACTGAAAGGGCGTATGCCATTTCCTAATAGTGATTAATAGCAAGCTCGACCATATCTCTCACTGTTTCGAGATATGGCCAGTTTTCCATTACCATAGTGCATTATAACATTTCAAGGTCATCGATTTATATGTCATTTGAAAGCTGGTATGCAACTTCCTATTAGTGATCAATAGCAACCTAGGCCCTATCTGGCACCATTTAGAACACAGTGCATCCATTACAGATGAACAACAGACCGACAGAGAGACGACAACCATGACAAAAAGCTGACCTTTAATCGTACAGTTTAGCGGTTGGCCCAAAAACCAAAAAAGCAATGGTAACTTCTAGTCATTCACACACTGCACAACATGTGCACTTTGTGCAGTTGTTGCACACCTGTGTTTCAACAGCAGAGCCTTGAGTACGTGTCCCTTGCAGTCAGGTGGCAGCTGTCCAGACAGCACAAGTTGATCGACAACATGGCCAGCAATTGACGTCAGATCAGTCGCATCCAGATCCAGCATAACGACACCTACACAGCAGGCACAACTGCAGCATACATTCAGTGAGTCAGTGAGTAGGGTTTAACGTTCCACCCGACACAGTATAGGTCATTTTGGGGACGGCCTTTCCAGGCAAAATGAAGGCGTCTCTGTTCATTCGGGCTGCGGTGCATTGTGACTTTTTTGTTTAAGTGTGCCAGATATAACTACGCATACTCGCTCACTCTCATTCACCTATAAATTTCACTTGTACGAGTAGTTTCTGTTCAGGTCATGTTTTTATCCAACCCGCGCGAAGTAAACTACGCATAAATAACATTAACATAACTTACAAGAGCTGTGGCGCATATTTGACGTCAGAACTGATGTCATTGTAAAATTGTTCATCGTTAGAGGTGTGCGGTTCGTAAAATTATTAGCGATGTGATGAAATATTGTTGTATTAATGGAGAAGCATTTTCTCGATTCAATTTCATTCAATATGGCCGACAGGCTTTTAGTTATGTGATCGTACAAGTGACCGTAAACGTTTCACTCGTACGAGTGAAGCTTCAACAGGCCAACCATAAACAAAAACCCAGACCTGTACTCATACTCGTGTCTATGCAAATGCATCCTAAGGAAACAGAAAATTAAACATTTACAAAAAAACACAATACTGAACACAAGAAACACAAAATTCAACCCTAAGCCAAAAATTGTAAGAACTAATCATTATGACCATGCACATGTAACAGTAATGGCAGATCTAATAATCTTCCCTGTTATCCTCCAGACAGTCATCAATCTCAGAATGATGTCTATTGGAGGACAGGGGGCCTTGGGAAGCACAAATTTCAGCCAATGCTGCATCAATTTTTCCACTGTGTTCACCATGTGACAGCACTCAACAAATTAACTGGGTGAACTCTCAGAGTGGCACTTTACTGCCACAATGACAGCACCATAAATACTGTCATGGCTATTACCATTATTATTATGACACAGCAAAGTACATTCTCAGATGTGTAATGACTGGCAGACCTTGCTCGAGGCATCGGCGAAGCTCCAGGAGGCTGTGAAATGACAGCGAGGAAACGTGCGGTTTTCCCCATCGCAACGCTCCCTCCTCTATCTCCTCCTCAAACTTGATCCAACGCGCCTTCTCCTGCCACGCCCACTCCTGGTTGTCACCAAGACGCAGCTCATCCAGCTCCACAAACATCTGCAAACAACAAACAGTCAACAATAAGCCATGGCTTAAACAATAAGCCATGGCTTACACTGTATTCACACAGACACGAGTACGAGTCTGAGTGCCCGGATACAAGTTCCAGTAAACACTTGAGTTTGCATGCATTTCAATGGCGGCCTTTCACATGGACAAGTTCTGTGCGAGTAGTTTCCTGTGCAAGTCATGTTTTTATCCAACCTGCACCAAGTAAACTAACCGCACATAGCATTAGTTCAATTTATACAAGCTATAATGCATATATCATGACACCAGAACTTATGTCATTGTTGAACGGCTCACTAATAAGGGTGTGTGTGATCAGTAAAATTATTAACAATATGGTGGAATACTGTTGTTTTATCCGAGAAACATTTCTTTGGTTCGATTTCACTAGACTGTCAATAGGTTAGACATGTGTCGAGTCATGTGCTTGTACAAGTGACCATGTAAGCTCCCCTTGTACGAGTGTCAGAAAACCCACTCGCATTCATGTCTGCGTGAACAGGGCCTTATGCCTCTTCAGCACTTGCTACACCTCAGCATACACATGCATCATTAAACAACGAAAAGCAGCAACAATAATGTAAACCATCATTATTTAATCGTTTATTGCCACTTCCAACAATTTTCGCTACACCTCGATATACACATACATCACTCATTTAGAATTCGAGCTCTATCATATCCCAGTCCACAGAATTCCAAAACCACTGTTCAGATGATGTAAGCCTAAAAAATAAGTACACTGAGCTGTCCAAAGAAAATGCAAAAAACACCACTCTGGAAAGAAGAATATGAATAAGTTTGCATTCAATGTTAGCAGGCAGAGACTCTGGTATCTAACCGCTCAGTGTTCTCTGAAGCAGTTCCATTAGCATAACTCACACCTTATCTTTGATGTACAACCAGTCGCAGGACAATTAAGAAACAGGTTTAAAAAATGCTGACAAAATCCACGCCAACACTGCTGCCAATAATGCTAATCTATATATAAAATGCACTCTGACAAATAAAGTTAACCTCAAACCTAATAATGTAATGTAATTCGTAGGATTTTTAATTATAACAAATGAAAATCTGTTAAGAATGTTTTATTTCATATAAATCGTCTTAATATTACACATTTAATTATGATGTGAAAAATTAATTTTTATCGTCGTCTGCATATGTCAAGTAATTGTATTTTGCACAATGTTTTTATGTCGTTTCTGTCATATTGCTGCGATAGTATGTGTTGCACGGTTTTTATTAACAAGTCGTCTGCCATGAAACTAATCGTTTTGAGTGCTATGTTAATTCGTAGGCTGTTTTTATGATGGACGATTTTATTAGATATAGGCAATGTTTTTTTTATCTGTACATATCTGTCTTTTCTTGCTGTCTGTTTCTGTCTTTATGACGAATAAACGTGTTCATAAGTGACATAATAAAATGCTAGGCAAATAGCTGCAAAAAAATGCAAACAAGAAATCGCACTAGCACCCAAATCGCTTTACATTTATGATCAATCAAGGAAATCAAGTGTACAAAAAGTTTACCTTGTGGGGTTCAGCATCCATAAAATGGGTCTTCTTCCGTGGTGGCTGACTTTTCACTGCTTTGTCAATCTGGCCGATGTGGACAATGGAAGCCATCGCGCTGTGGTGCGATATTTTACGACGACGAATGCCCTTCGTGTCATCAAATCTGTGGCCTGTCGCCAGTCAACCAGCAAAGTGTAAGCCAACAAACAACGGGAAACTATAAATTAATATATTTGTCCATTTTAATTTGCAAACAAACAGGTAAAACATTTTGTCAAGGTAAAACTAAAATAAATTTTTATTAACTGTTAATAATATTGGCACATAAAACCTGTTTTCTGGTACAGTTTGACACTGATAGTACACAAATAAGTTGTGTTTGCCCGAATTTAAACTGTAGGAGTGTAAGAGAACAGTCGCTAAATGCTAACAATGTTAGTTTTTCATAATGACAGTTCTATATTCTGCTTACGATAGTGGTTCTTACAGTGAGTCATACTCAGTACAGATTGTACAGACCAACAGGATAGAAGACAATACCTTATCGTCTGGTCCTAAAATATGGTGCCACAGTAGGCTATCCAAAATTAAATAATGCTATGAATAAAAATACAATCAGCTATGAAAACCGAAACATCAACTATGCCACAAACTAGCATTCTGGACAATTATGGTGACGAATGACACATACTGGCCATGTCTTCAAGGTCGGCAGCTTCTAACATGACAGCTTCATCATGCTCAGTGGGTACACGAGGGATAGTGCTGGGTGGTGTCAACTCACTGCCGAGACGACGTCGGTGGGAAGGATCTAACTGTGTGTTTGTTGAACCCCGACGCATTCGACCAATCACATTTGTCCTACAGTACGTATCAGTCACAGTTAACTACACCATGATGAACAAAATAACACACTTTATAAAAGAGATTTAAAACATAAATCTAAAAGCACTTTGAATAGGGCCATAAAAATATAGAGTGAATCTCAGAAGCACAAAATAGTTAGTCTTGCAAAAAACTAATGGAAAAAAAACAAAATACCGAGGTGCTCGTAGTAGTCAACTATTTGACAGCCTGGCTTCAATATCCCTTCCTTGCTCAGTTTTGTACTGAACAAGCTTAACACACTGCTAAATCAGCATAAGTGGTAACTCATTCAATGGCATATAGCACAATCACAACCGATGACAATGCTTCACTTTCGGAATCGAGAACATTGCTATCAATTTCGTACATAACTCTTCATTCTTGACTAAGCAAAACCAAAAAAATTTAACAAAATGATCGAATCGTATACCAGAAGGACCACATATATGTGATCGGTTTAATTACGCAGACATGACATTAGGCTATTGTCGAATAAAAAATGAAACATACTTTGATGGGATTTGTTTTATGGGTGCAATGCCTGTGTCACTACCCTCCGCCTCATCTGCATCACCTACATACCATTAGATCAGATAAAATACATCATTCAACAGGTACACAACATGAATATGATATAGTTAAATACAACTAGCACATCAAGCAAAGTATTACTTTGAAACATTTAGAATAATTAAGTAAACATTTCTGTTAATTTGCGGGTGCAGAGTATAAACCAGGGGTGAAACCGTTTTTTTTTAATTTTTAGGTCTTTTTAGGTTTTTCTAGAGCTGCAAATTTTAACGATTAATTTAATCGTTAACTAACAAAGAAAATTAACGATTAATTTTATTTTTAACGATTAATCAACTCAGCCTTTTACTTACTCACGTACGATATAAACCGGAAGTTGTCGG
>Ga0056128_1001176_pt1 | contig 28206 bp, 12 predicted proteins | sample WorMetLIZISLAND2_FD_71113 | JGI IMG/M metagenome (GOLD analysis project Ga0056128, IMG submission 71113) | Marine gutless worms symbiont microbial communities from Max Planck institute for Marine Microbiology, Germany - Olavius geniculatus... ... | reverse complement strand
CATTTCATTTGAATTCACACATTAATTTCATATATTTATGAAGCTCAAATCGACATATTATATATGCGAGGTTAAATGTCTAATTTAAATCTACAGAAATTGCGCGAGTGAGTTTGACTGTGGCCATGGATTTTTAAGCCACTGTGCTTGTTTGCTGTTGGCTGGGTAAATAAGCCTTGCTAGAACAATTGCAAAATATTCATTTTTGTGGACCCAGCTTACGTTGAGTAACTTCATATAAGTTGGCTGGCTAAACATAAATACAGTCAATCAGTGATTTTGTTTACTGAATAAAACATGACAGTCTACCAATAAAAGTTTGCTATGATAAGGTTTATACAAACAAGATGTGCCAGGCTCATTGGAGCATGTAAGGCAGCCTTGAAACCAAATCCTGACAAGCATACTAATTAAGAATAGTAACCAGATTTGCGTGGATGTAAAGCATTACGTTTAAGAGAAATGCTTGATAAGTATCATAAAATTGACACTCTGAATGGAATACCTTTAACTAGTCAATGTGCTGAAATCCATTTTTTGGGCACCATGTTTACAATCCATTGACTAAAAATGTTGCTCTTGCCTAAGATGCACAGTTTTTTTACACAACTTACATTGAAAGATTGTGTAATATATTGTGTCATATCATTCAGCTTAAATTAACTGAAACTGTAGTGACAGGTGAATGTGAACATTCAGGTAATCATGTTAGTGATGTTACATTGTAGATTCTACAGATGAAGAATCAATGCAAGCTCAGGTTTTTCTCTTGCTTTAATTTTCCACTGAGCTTAACCACATTTCCATTCTGCATCAGGGATAGTTCTGTGTTTTCGTATGCGTGTATATTTTTGTTTACTGTTGTAACTATTAATAAAAATTTCAATTGCTAAATGTTCAGTTAAAGTCATGTCACCAGAAGTGTACTAGCAATTAAATACGACAGTCATTTGATACATGATGATCACTATTTGCAAAGAATGTGCATCGATAAAGCAAACAATTGGGCTTTAGTTATGCAATTAATCCTTATTTTTTGCAGCTGTAGTTTAACAGTATGTCTGAGAGTTGCATTGTGTTGGTTGGTGTAGGTGGACTTCCTCAACTCTGTGATTGTTGATCTACAGCGGAAGAACGAAGCCCTCCAGTTGCAGCTGGAAGCCGCAGTCTCACTCCAGAACAGACTCGGTGATGATGACGCCATCGATGACGTCACTGTCAAGTATATAACAGCTGCTGCATGTTGTATTGGCTTTGTCTGTTGTTTCATTTTCGTTTAATTAGTCACAGGAAATGATAATTTATGGTTTTGGTTTTTGGTTTTGGTTACTTAGTCGGCATGACCTCCAAACTGGGGCATCACATCGATGGGCTGTGGTGTGTGAACAACTTGCCCAGGGTCGTTACCTGATGGTGAAGTGGCTCGAGTCGAACCCCCAACCTCAGGATCATTGGGTTTGACACGCTAACGACTACATTATCAAACAAGGTGGTTTTGGTCACTTTTGTTTCTGGCCAAAACACTGTGTTCAAATGTTTAGCCTTTGCCGGTTCACATTGGTCTTCATTGTGTAATGTGTACATATCATGCATGGCATATTATCATATACATATAACTCTATGTAATTGTGCAGTGGTCGGGTGGTTACTCCGAGGATGTTCTGTGACATCTGTGACATGTTTGACCTCCACGAGACCGAGGACTGTCCACAACAAGCGATGTCATCAGACAGTCCGCCGCCTTCCCACCACGGCGGCTCACGTGACGTCGTCCGACCCTACTGTGATACTTGCGAAAGTCAGTTCTACTACATCATTTGCTTCACTGTTGCATTTCTTTTTCTCCTTAGTAAGTAAGTGGCACATAAATTTGCATAGCACACAACGTTAAAGAAAATCCCTAAAGGGCTAGTCGCACTGGTAAAAACGGAACAAGATTGTTCTAAAGAATGTTTTGAAGTTGCGAAAATCACAGGCCATGTGACGCCATTTCTGACAGTGAGTTCCAGACCTTTGGACCACCAAGTGGAAAAGCCCAACTGCCATATGTGTAAGGTAGACAGCTAGATGCAATGAGCCAGTGGCAGTTGACCGAATGTAGCCAACATACTCGTAGTTGTTGCATATGAGTGTGAACAAAACCCTCAGTAGTGTATTTTAAGTATACACTTTATGATATAGTTTGATATCAAACTTGTCTAGAGTGAACATTGAACATTAATGCTCTGATCTAAATAGTAGCAGCTACCAGTTTCATATATTCGGCTGTTGCGCAATATTTATTTTTGCTGATTTTTAACGCAAAGATTCAGTTTACAGTCCATTAAATATTTTTGTGATGTATGTACCAGTATTTTATGCTTTCTGGTGTACATTGAATGAATTTCAACTGTAAGGATTTTTAAAGTTTTTGGAGAGAATTTTAGTTTATTTTTTCTTGCATTCTGTCACGTGGGTATCATACATCATAATTAAAGCACATTGATAGCAACAAATGTTTTCTTTGCTTACTTTACTGCTGTTTAGCGCATTTCACTAAACGTTTTTCAAGTCGCTCTGCTGTTAAGGTAACTCTGATGGATTTACTAATTTATTTATGTGTGAAATTGTGTCCACATATTTGTTTGCACATTATGATGTACTTTATTCCATTGTGAACGTATTTTACGTGTGTGTGTTGTGTAATGTGTGTTGCTGTAGTGTTTGGTCATTGGACAGAAGACTGTGATGATGACCAAACTTACTGAATATAGCTGCCAGAGTCAAGACTTTCTGCATCTGAGTTATATCCTGCTCAACTCAATAGCTGTTGGAACAGTGGCCAGTGAACTGAAAATAGCAGATGTAACGGTGTTCTACTTCAGGGCATAATATACAAAAGTTTGTAAGTTGAATATATGAAAGGCTTATGAAAAAGCAGGCTTGCACAGATCTTAAGAAAAAAAACAATTTACAAAAAAAGTCTCAAACAACTTGCTGCAAAAAAGTTGTGAAAAACTTAACGTGTACTAACGTTCTTCAATTGCAGAGAATTTTGTGTGAAAGATGCTAAGAGAATTTTAGGATAATTTCTGAGAATTATTTTGTTAATTAGGCCACTGTATCATATCCTGGTTGTCTCACTAGCTGTTTAAGGAGGTCTTGTGAATATCTTTGGTGCTAGCCATTGAAAATGGTGTGTGGCATTCATGTTTTTTGGAGTTGACTGAACTAGTAGCAGCGTCTTTACAAATCAGCTCGTGTGCCACGTGTTGACAGTTAGTTTATTATTAGCACTGTACCACAGTCTAGACAATAAAGGTAAAGGGAGCCATGCCCCAGCTGGGGCATAGGCGGGGTGCTCATCTCCCACTCGCGACCGTTGAGCCCGTAGGTGGATAAACCACTTGAGTCCGTGACTGATGGCCAGTGCGACGCCAGACCTACGGTTACCTTCTCAGCCTCGGGGCATCACCGCCCTTTGACCGGTACCAAATTATACTGCTTGGTGACAGAGGCACGTGTGTGAACAACTTGCCTAAGGTCGTTACCCGGCAGTGTCCTGGTGCGGCGTCAAACCTGCGCCCCTGAGTGACCTCAGGATTACAAGTCCGGCACGTTACCGTTAGACTACCGAGCCACAGCATTGTCTAGACAGTGGCTCAGAATAACTTGTCCCACTAGACAGAATGAAATTTCTCAACAGCTGTTAGAGATTTTTTAGAGATGTAGAGGAGAGTTGGAAAATGGCTGCATTTAAATCCTCAAACTTCTGGCTTTAAAACGGTATCAGTTGTTGAGAAATTTTTTGGTGAGGTATTTTGGTAGGCTATTTTGAGTCAGCATGTGCAACGATTATATTATAATTAATTTAATGCATGTGAGATTATTTATAGTGTGTCACCACCTTTTTATTATACTGTGTATGGCATTAGCAACTGTGAAGTGGTGTTTGCTGCACCTGGGTCTAGTATTTAATATTTGTTCTGCGTTCGATCAAGATGAATGGCTTTAGCACGTCACTAATATTTGTGATATTATAAATTAATTTTATGCATCACTAGATTGCTGCATTGCGGGTATGTTGCATGTGGGTTTTGTCAATTGTTGACAGTTTTGAGTTTCACAGCCAGCACTCATTTTCTGTATATAATAACCACTTCCTGCGATGTTGCAGCCAGAAACTGCTACGTAGTGGCATCGTTGCACGGTGCAGGAGCTATTGCTCCTCCTATCTTAATTTTACCATGCTGGAAATTTTTCTTCAGAAATTCTTGCCCAGAAACACCAAATAAAATTTGGGGCTAAAATTATCTGTTTTGGGGGAATTTAGGGGACCAATTGAAAATATGAGCACCCACATCTCCTTTGTCGGAAATCTACAACTTTCTGCTTCTGCATCCAACTTTTTTTACCCACAATGCCGCTGCTGCCATGCGAACTTGGTTGATAAGATGTGCGTTGTAAATATTCATATTTATTGCGATTTTTATTGTTCAGTATGCCTGATAATGGTGCCAGTTACCTGTTGCTGTTGAGTGTATTTTCGCACTAATTTTGCCAAAAAAATTTCTTTTCTTTCATTTTAGATGGCATTGTGCACCCGGCTGGATTTGTATATAGTGAAATATCATTTTGCATTGACACAGGCAGTTCAAACCTCCATCAGAATTTGAGTTGCTAATTGTGACCGGACCATTACAGATAGTGAAATGGCTACTGATACTATACACCGCTTATAGGAACTGAGTAATGTCCTGTCCATCGGAACAGTTGCTGACCCATTGCGGCTAGGCTTTTTGTTTAGCAAAAATGTCAGCAGGGGTTTTAACTGCCACAAACTTGCTTCTGCTGACTGCAAACAGACTTACCGTTAGAGACATGTTCAATGCTGATGGTGTAAATATGCTAAGTACAACACATTTTCTAAAACTTATAATACAAGGTGCATCTGTAATGCGAGGTGTTCTAGCTGATTAGTTTTAATAGAAGCTGGCAGCTTTTTTTTCAGAAGTTTTATGATATTGACAGTTTGACTGCAGTCTGTGATTTACCTTACGTTGATGTTATTATTATTAGGGTACTGATGCAAGTTCGGTGCTATGCTGCTGCTGCTGCTGCTGCTGCTGATGCTGTTTTGTATCGGTGCATGTGATAACGTTGTGCTTTTTGTATTGCTCACAGTTTACATGGTGACCACTTGTCTGGCAAACCGGGAAATGTTGGGGAACTTTTTAGCTGTGGCAGATGGAGCGAAAGTCGGGGAAATTCGGAATTTCCATGGAACAATCGTGTCATGGATAACTGTGGCCTACATTGCCAGTTTTATGGTTGGGGCAGCGCCAGTGTTTCCAGCATAGCGTGAGCGTAGCGATTTTTCCACTGTATTTTGGTCCATTGCGTTGTGTTGTCACTGTTATATTTCGGTATGATTTGTATTCGATGGCATCATCAATATGATGTAGCCAGAGGATAACAGGGAAGATTATTAGAATTGCCATTATGGTTAATTACATATGCACGCATATAATCGAGTTTTTACAATTTTGGGTTTAGCTCGTTTTTTTATTTTGTGTTTCTGAAAAGGTTAAACTTTCGTTTCTTTCTTGTAAAGGTTAAACTTACCATTTCATTGCTTATGTTTACGTGCATTCTGCCTGGAAAGGCCGCCGTCCCTGAAATGACCTATACTGTGTTGGGTGGGACGTTAAACCCTACTCACTCACTCACCCCCAGAGGCCTGAAGGTCGAGGCACTGGAGAATGAGACGCCGCAAGCGTCGAACGGGATGAGGAATTGGAGGAGGTAATGTGTGGAATCTAATGCTCCTCTGGTGGGGTCTGGGGCAGAGCTTCGGCCTAAACTGAGTTGATGCACTTTTGGTTTCACAGAACACTTCTAGTGGAATGAATGCGTAGCAAGCAAGCGAGAATATGTTTGGCCTTTTTCTGCTTTCCTGCTGAGATTATTTTCAGTGAAAGGGTTGGGACATTCATCGTGCAGCTACCTAGGCAGTTACCTAGCTATGCCTACAGGGACATATTGCAGGAGTCCAAGCCCCGTGATTGATGGCCCTGGTTATATAGTTCACATGCTTGACGTGGTTAAGAGCTGTAGAATGGTCATCGTGAGTTTAGTCTCCATATGCATTCTTTTTCCCTCATTATTTTCTGTTTATGTATAGCGAGCCAGTGTGATGTTTGGTTGTTTTTTATTCTTGTAGAATAACTGCTTTCTTCTGTCTTCTCCATGATTGTACTTGATCAGAAACTGCTCAGCTGTTCTTACACTTCTGTGTAAGTGTATTTAGTCGAGAATAGAAATATTGTCTAATTTTAAACCATGTATTGCCCAGAACGGACTATACGGTTGAGATTGATTAACTGGTTTATTGTGATCAGGGGCAGCTACACCAAATAATGCACAAAGTTAATATTGCATCGTAGAAGTAGGCAGGGGGTCGGACTTTTTAGCTCCTTGAGGGGGATGTTGTTATAATTAAGTACCTTAAGTCACTTACACAAAATTACAACAATTGTCAGAAAACGTCATTTTTCTCTGTTGCATGTTTGTATGTTCATACTTTGTTTATCTGCTCTGACTTGCTTACTAATACTATTTTCATGTCTGAAATGCCCCAAAATCAGTGGCAGCTTGCAGGTTCCACTCGGATAGCTTGCAGTGCTCCTATGACTTCGAGATGGATTTAGGACGGGCCTCCAGAAAGGGATGCGGAAATGAAGATGAAGAGAAGGAAAGGGGGATGGGAGAATGGAAAGAATGGGGAACTTGCTGCGGGGGCTCAAAGGAATTAGTGGCATATTTAGGGGAACAAACCTGCCATGGCCCCCTAAATAGCCCTCTTGGCGATAAACAATTTGTTTACTTTTGCTTGCTGAAACATAAAATTGGAGCATTTATCCCAAGAGCCCCTGTCCACTTTTCTTAATTTCTAAATAGTCCTACTACATTGGGGAGGATAGACGGTCGTGCTCATGATGTCAGTTATAATCAGTTGCACTGTGTTTTAGTCATCTGTTTATGCACCGTTCTGATTGCGTCTGTCTCAGTAAATTGTTCTTTCACTTGTTTCGTGTTTTTGCACCATTTGAAGTGTTTTTCAGCTATTTTGTGTATTATAATTGTGTGCGTCGTGAACACATTGGTTGAGAGAGAATTGCACCGCAGTTTTTGATTTTTGATTGATTTTAAATTGCGTGGTTATTTGTCGCCAGTTGTCCGCCAGTATTAAAATGACTTTTGCCACTGCTCCAGTGTTCGTGTAAGTTTGTCGTAAGGCTTCACATTTTTGAAATGTGAAAGCGTCTGATTTTTGAAATATTAAAATGCAGTTTTAGATTATGTGATGACAATTGTTTTTTTAATGTAGGCCTATATTTGGTCAACTTTATGATGATGACGTCACGCAGATGATACAGTAGGGCCTAATGTTGCCATGCACAATTTTTCATGTTGTAATCAACTGATTATATTTCACTGTAAACCAGTGGTGTGTGACAATGACTTCCGGTGGCGGATCCAGGGAGGGAGAAGAGGCGGTAGTGTCCATCCATAGCCTCATGCCCCATCACTACGGTCCGAACGCAGACTTTCAAAATACTGAGATTTTTCTTGCTCAGCAAAGAATAGGCGTTGTACGTGACTGCAGTCTAGTAATAAGCCAGTATGTGATCCAATAGGCTATGGTTAGTCGCAGTTGTATCTAGTAGGCCTATTATCTTGGCTGCTGAAACTGTAGAAAACCCCTTCACTGCCCATCACTAGGCATATGCCTGATCGTCTGCGCGTTTGTTCGCTAGATGGCGCAGCTGCCGCCGCCACAGATTTGATTCTCCCATCTCCAGTCTACGCGACCAGGCGCTCAGCCGTTGCAGACGACTAACAGACGCAGAGCGTTCATAAAGGCAGGAAACTCGCGGCCTTGTCCGGCATTAGTGATGTGTTTGTTTTATGATTACGAATACGACGCACCGAGCCACCGACGTCACCGTTGACGCCACCGTCGACTGCTGACGTCACTTCCGCTGACGTCACCAACTTGTAAGTAAAGATTCATTTTGGCGAACTTGGACTGGGGTAGCCGGGAGTAGTACCCTATAAGAATCCAAGATTGGCAGAGCAAAGAGGACATAAAACCGAACAGAATCGGATTTGTCTTTAACCGTATCGCTCACCTCTACGACACTGCATTGCACATAAACAAAAATGCTGCCATGAGATGCATTTCGAGAGTTTAAATGCATTTGCGGTGAGAGCAAGAAGGGGCCTCAGGAGTACACCCAAGACAAATTCCTGGCTAGGTTAGCGCATATGCGTGGCGTCGTGGTAGAGGGAATTGCCCTAATTTTAGCCTGTCGAAAAACTATTCTTGTCGGAAAAATGTGCCCAAAATTTCAGACTTGGGTGTTGGAATTAGACGTGGGGAGACTTATGGGCAGAATTGAAATTTTGTGCACCTTGTCGGAAAATTGCAACTTACGTCGCCAAGTCTGACGCGCGACGCCGCTGAGTGGTCAAATGAAATGAATAACCTGCAGGGGGCAGACGACTTGACAGTTCAGTCAGTGACTCTGTGTCTGTGGTCAGTGACGCGTACTCCGGGGAGAGTGAATTAGAGGTCACGCAAAGGTCAAATGAGGCGGAGTCGAGATTGACCCCCCGTAACAAGGTCACACTTCACGCCGCGGCAATCTACAGAGGTCGCTGACGGACGCTGACAATGTCGCTCCGTCGCTCTGTTTCTGCAAAATTTAGGCGACATTCATACCCGAGCCGTGCTGTTGCAGGGGTGGGTAATGCCGTTGTAGGCCTAAGTTGTCTCTCCGTCTGTCTGTTCGTCTGGTGTGACGTTGATGTACTCTTCATTGTTGGCTACCTTGAAATAGAATACACGAATAGGCATTACTCATCTTTTCGCACGCGTAACTTCAGCGAGTGCAGTCTATCTCCCTCAAATTTGAGATCGAACGTAGGTTGGGTAGAAAACAGTGGCTATTTTCAACCAAGTACCAGCATAGCCTACAAAAAGTGACTGGCGTCGAGATCATCTTCGGCCTCGAGGCAACATTTTACGAACCTCTGGCAAAAAAAAAATTCTCCATGACGATCGATGACGCCAGTCACTGCCTATTTGTCTTGTTATACCTCAAAACGAAAACAAAACATTTAAACAAAAAATATTTTAACACAAATTATTTTAAGACTTCGCTGTTACCGGTCAACATTTCACTTCAATGTTGACCGGTAAACTGTTGACCATTGACAGTGTGTATTTGTCAGCGTCACGTGACGCGATTTGGAATAATCGCGTGCAGGTGTTTTGCGCTTAAGTAGGGGCCTATTACAATTTTTGTCAACTTGTTTTGGTCATTGTTCGATGTTCCCATCTGCAGTTTGATGCATGCGTCTATGACTTATGTACGAGTTGTGTATGTAAAATCTGTTACGCGGAGTCCGCCGATCCGTCTGCGGATCCGCTGTCCACAAGCCCGTTGCGCACACCTCTGTCGATCAGACGCCCGGCGAGGCGCGCCATCAGGGACACATGACCGAGCACGTGACCGCACGGCGCCGGCGGTAAACAAAGACAATGAGCCCGTAGCAGTGGGATGTGGTCGCCAGTGAATCGCGAGGGACTGACCGACAGACAGACAGTGGAACAGGGACACGGACAGGCGGTCGACCTCGACGATCATATGAACAGACAGCTTTACACACCAGTCTGCATCATGGCGTCATGGCAGAGGGGGTGGGGCATTGGCGCAATTTTCTTTCCCACTTCATAAAATTTAGCCTGTCGCAAAAATTTTCTTATAAAAATTCAAAATTTGGGGCTGGAGATTTCTTGTTTTGGGAGAATTTATGAGCCAAAATCAGGCAGAATTCAAATTTAGAGCACATACATCTCATCTGTGAGGAATTTGCAGCTGGCTGTCGGAAATTGCGAGTTGCAACTTCACGCTTCTCTGCAGCTGTTTAACCCACGACGCCCTCTTGCCCCCAATTAAATGTTACCATATGCGTGCTAAGAGCTGTAAATGAATCAAAATTCGTTTGCGGCCAGGGATCCGCTGGGAGAGCCTACATCGATTCTTTAAACTTTCTTCCAGCTGCAAGGACGTTCGTTGCATGCCTGTTTGCCGAAAGGTCGGTTTAGGGGCCTATCAAACTTGACACCCACCGGTAGCTAGCTACTGGAACCACTCGGTATAATAATCGTCAAAAATTTAAATTAGTAGACATGCATAGTTAGTTAACATGCAGTAACATGTTAATTAACATGCTAATTAGTTAACATATGCAGTAAGTCTACTGCATCTGTGCAAGATGCAGACAAACAGTAGGCCCTACCGTACATTTGTTTTACAGGCCAAATAATACAAATATGCTTAATACGCCTAGTGTATAGGCGTAGGCCTAAATGGATATAAGGCCAGCTTTGTGTTACAGTTTTGCTTCGATATCGAACAAAACTGACTGGGAAATAGATTATTTTTATTTTTCCAAAATCGAGCAACTTTATGCCCCTCCAGGCATTGCATGTTGCGGCAACGTGCCCGCCGGCCACCGTGCGGTACATAAGCTGCGTCTAATATCGTCCCTCACATCCGTCACTTAGCGGCAATTCTCAATTTCCTTGTCGCAGCCGCAGTAACAAATACACCGCCCCAGAGACCACCCGCGTCGTCGCGTTGCCACGGCAATGCGCGCGCGCTGAGACGAACTGCCGGATTGGCCCGAGCGACCACGTGCGGCGTTGAGCACCGCAGATCGCACTCGTAGCGCCGTATTCACAGCCAGGCTTCATTAGTGTAACGTCTAACGTCGTTACCATAGCGCTATCGAGTAGAGCGGAGACGCGGGGGCCCGTCCCACTTTTCCACGTGTATTCATTTTGACAATACGAATACAGTACGTTTCCCATCTTTTTAGGAAAATGTCACATAAAAGCTACTGATGTGGTGGCATATAGCGTTAACAATATTTTAGCATAGCCTACAAATTTGTTGTGCCTTTTCTCTTAGCCTATCTGTTGTTTGTAATGTTATTCTGCAATAGTTTCTGTAGCTAAGAAAGTTACAAATTTACAGTCACTTCCAGTGTACTAAAAGGAATGGTTTTACTGTTTTTGTACATAATTATAATTCAAATAGCAAAAATGTATAACGTCCAGCAAATTCGCAGGGCCAGATGTGGAACCCTTACCCCGGGGCAACAGTGTGCAGTAGTAGAGGCCCCTTGTCTTATAATACTGAAAATAAAGAAGAAGACAAGATGTGCAACAAACTATAGGGTGCTCCAATAAAAACCATTTTCTGGGAATAATACAATTTCTAGGGAAATGTAGCAGATTTTTAATTTTAACTCAATTTACAATGTTTTAGGTTGGGTAAATGGATTTTTATTCTCTGTATTTTTGTTGAGTCTAAACGCATTTACATTTAGAAAATGAAACAAAAATAATCAAACAAAAATGCTTTCGTTTTTGTGCTACTTGTGGATGCCCTAAGCAGCTGCCCACGTTGTCCATTCTTATTCACTGGATCCGGCTTTGAACTCTGACTGAAGTAAATTAAGCAGCTGAGTTCGGGACGGCCCCCACTTTTTCTTAGAACCATTACCGCTTTTCCTGGTGCGTGGCAACGGGTCTGTGGCTGTCTTGCCAGTCGTTCTGCTGGCTCTCTTTCTCGGTCCATAAATCGCCATGTTAGCCTCCTCCACAATGGGACCAGAGCGTTAGGGCGTGCATAATGAGTCAACAAACGTCTTCGCTGTCGTTACCATTTAAGCAGGGTTTCAATTCAACGCAACGCAGTATACGCACGCGAGACAGTGCGTAACAAACGCAGTTGACTGGACGCAAGGATAAAAGCGGTCGTTGCGTAATCTACGTCAGTAGCGTTACGTACGTTACGTTTGTTGCGTTGCGTACGTTGCGTTGGGTGAAAACTCCGCTTTAGTCTGCCTGTAATCAAGGCTTTGTTTTGTTCCTTCGCCTCTCATCAACTCCGTGACTATGACCACCGACTAGTTACTGTGACCCCAGCCACAGCTTGCGAGACAACTCAGCCTTTCATCCCTCCAGGGCAGGTAAATCGAGTACCGGCCTGTCTGGCTGGTGTTAAATCGGGGCACAGTCACATGTGTTGGGTGGCAGGTATATAGTGGTTATGGTTTGGTATGGTATATGGTTTGTTTAATTGGCAAACCTGTCATGCGTCGGGCTTTTGGCGGTGAAACTTTGCACAATTTTGCTTCCGAAGCATCAGTTAACAAAAAAGCTACAGCTGGAGCCTTCTACAGAACTCGTTTCCAAGATCCGCTGCTCGTCCTTAGTCTAAATACCCCATAGACCTAATTTCAGGCCAGGCAGCCTGTGTATGAACATAGGAAAGTTGCGGAATTCTGCGTTTTACAGCACAGCTAGGCCTATAATTTGTCGTCATGTCCGCTGCCGATTGTGTCTCAGTATCAGTTTACCGTTCGTGATATTGACTGGCCGTGACGTCACGCCGGTGTGATGTCATTTGGGGGTTTCCCGGACGAAAAGCGTGGCTCCGTGTTGTCGAGATTCGGAGACAGACATCGAAATCGAATGAATCAGCTGTGACACAGTCGGGTATGCTTTGTTGTAGTGGGTATGACCACTAGGGACAAGCTGGGTGGAACGATAGAGTGGCTGAATGAACTTGCAATTATAACACAGGTCTAAAAGAGTCAAGGCCAAGTTTGCAAGCGTAATAGACCGAGGCAAAAGCAATGCGCAGTCTTCCGTTTCGGGATCAGGACAGTCTACCCACGTCGATACAGAGCATGTAGGATGCTCTTTTGCCCGGTTTTTACACGCAAAAGCAGCTACTGCTTTAGCGCGTCTTAGCCATCGCAATTTTGTCCGCCTGTCTGTCCATCACAGGGGTGGATCAGTCAAAAACGGTGCAAGCTAGAATCACCAAATCTTCACCGTCGGCTGCCTGGAAGACTCTACTTTTAGAAACCGTAAAGCTTTTTTTATAAATTTGGAAGGGTTACCCCGAATGAGGGCGCTAAATAAGAGGGGTGTAGAATTTAACCAACTAGTCGCTGTATTTCAGTAACGGTGAGAGATAGGGCTTAACTTACTATTAATCACTAATAGGAAGTCCTACACTGGTTCTTGATTGCCACCAAATTCAATGATCTTGGATGATCTTGAACGCCAAAATAGGGGTTTTTAAATAGATTTTTTGGCGATTTCGGGCTGCGAGACACATTTCAAGAGCGAACTGCGTCAAAATCAATTGAGACAGACATTGAGAAGCTGCATATGAAATATTCAGCATTGAACGTAGATTTAGACGATCTAAGTCTCAATTTTCTAGGCTCAAGGAAACCTGCGCAAGTCATCAAAGAGCGGTACCCCCGTAAAAATTGTTATTTTACCGTTGTTGGCCAGTCTTTCGTCAAATCGGTTGCAGATAGGCATGGGCATGCTGCCTATCACAACAAACACTACTGACGAGCTTTTTAGTCGTATCAACATTGATGACTTTGAAAGACCCTGAACTTCCAAAATACGGGTTGTTTTATTTATTTTTGCGATCTTCGTCTGCAGCGCACACTCCATGAATGAACTGCGACGAAATGGCTGGAAATAGACTGATAGTTTGCGAACAGGAACTGCTATAGGCTTTTGCGCGTCTCGTGAGCATTAGCTGCAATTTCTTGTTCACACCGAAGACAAGAAAGCGACTAGACGACTTCTCGGCTTGTCAGTGATTCGATGATGTCGCCTGGCGACGGTGCGTAAAACTACTCTATTGCATTTCGACATCGCTCAATCGCTTCTTTCCTAGTGATGAGCCGAAACACCGACAAGCCGTGAACCGTGTTGCGATATCGATATACTTTATATACTTTATTTCGCATCAAAGCAGCACAACCTAATACTAAGAGAGAGAGAGAGAAAATACACATACATACTGTACAGTTAAAAAAACATCTACCACAAACATAGAATGACCAGCCTATAAATGACATATTTACAAGTATACAACCTATGGACACAGTTTAAAACATAAACAGACATAACTTTTACCGAAATGTTAATATTTCCTCATTTGAATGAGTGTCCAGTGCCAGTGATGACATGCGGTTTTGCGCTGAAAATTGGCACACTTTTGCATCGGTGCATGTTCGCACCAATTTTGGTTTTTCTATAGGCCTACGATTTTTCGTTATCAATTTTGGAGTCTTTGATGCACGACAGACGGACGCGGACCCGCAATGCGGTCTATATAGAACGGCCGGGTGATATTTTTGCTTCGTTTTGCTTCGATGCATTTTCAGCATGTTGTGTCGAATTATTGTCAATCGCTATAGTTGCGTCTGCAGTCCCAAAGTTGATAGAAACTTAATACAACTGTTGAGGACACAATTGTTGCGTAACAGCTGTGCAACAGTTGTACATGTAGGCAGCCTGTAAACGAAAAAAAAACAGTGGGATGGTTTTAGTAAATCATCGGAGAGTCTGAAATTTCATTTTTTTCTTTTTTTTTCTTATCCTGTCCTTTTCTAGCTTCCCCTTATTTTTCCTCTTTTCTGTACCCTTCTTTTTCCTTTCCTGCTCTCCCCTCCTCTTATCGAGCTCCTTAAATCCAGGGAGTCTGGAGCTGTAAGCTCCTCAGAGGGGTCTGGGGCAGAGCCCTATGCAAAATCGAATTTAGTGCATTTCGGGCTTGAAATGTAGGCCTAACATTCTGTAGCAAAGATTTGAATAATTTTCCTGAAAGTCAACTGATTAAATTTCGTGCAGTTTACACAGTTAAAGTCAAACATTTGTCGTCAGTCGTTTACGCAGGACTCACTCAGGGAAAAGTGAAATCACAAAACCTTGGGGATCCACCCGCCTAAATGACGCCCCTGCGAACAAATGGTTAACTGACGAGCTGTCTGAAGACGGAAATGTCAAGTGCAAATTGGAATCTTGCCGGTGGCGGTGCTATACGTTCTTTCGTTCATTCTCATTGTACAGCGCTGCGGGACTAGTATTCCGCACTCGATGAGATCAGCTTGCCCATTGGCTATAATCGTAGGCCATGGATGGCATGGTTCTCTTCCATGAGTAGGCCAACAGCTACTGCATTGCACTCGATGCTGCATCGCTGCTGCAGAGTCTGATCAACTCGAGGTGTTTTTGTGGTCATCCTGCCATAGCACCTTAGGTGAGATGTTATAGCCACTAATAATTGTGAATGTAGAGCTTTTGCTGCGTTGACGTTTTACACTTTTAATTTGTCCAGCAAACCCCTTAAATTGCAAAAAAGTGAAGTAAACGATGTCCACGTCCAATCGGAACGTTGCAGCTGTTTCTCAGGCCACTTGAGTTTTGACTCCGCTCCTGTTCTAGGCTCTGGCTTTTCTTCATTTTCAACGCGTGTCGCCCCTCTTTTAGTACAGTCTGTTTGTGTGCTCAGACACCCCACGCATTTTATTTTTTTATCTCGGCGCAGTATTTGTGCATTTGCGTGAACTAATTTGTGTGTATACGCGTGACTGAAGCGATTCGTTTCTACATGTTATTGTTATCTGTTGGTTTCAGATCGTTATTTCATTGATATCGCTGGCAGAAAGACGACATCCACAGCCGTTATCATCATCATCAGCAGCAGCAGCAGCAAATTACCTATAAGCCTTCCACTGCAGGGTGACGGTTAACGTGTTGTAGCCTATCCAGCATCTTCCAAGATGTTTCCAGCAGGACTACTTCCACCACTCAGCGTTCCACCAGCTGCGGCTCCATCTCCAGTCATTCCTCCTCTTCCTGCTGTTCCCGCTGCTCTCTCACTTCCCGGCTTACCACCTCCACCGGGCTTGATGACGTCACAACCACTTGCTACTTTCACAGGAAGTAAGCAAACGGCAGAATACATTATCAGTAGTGCAGTTACAACTTACTGTAGGTGTTTCAACGTTATTTGATGTATGATTTTACGTTTTGCTTAATTAGTTACGTGCTTATTTACTTATTTACTTGTGTTTATTGCAGATGCTATTATTATCACATGAGCACGGACGGTGACATATATTTCACGTATAGATGTAGCCAGAAATTGGAGTTGGGGATGCTATAATGGGATTGTGGTTTTTGACGGCGGCGAGTTCCTCCCACCAACTAATGGGTCTGGGAAATAGACTACTGGCTTTCTCAGCAGTCTGCAGTGATCAAAAATCGGTTTGAATACCCGACCCAAAACGACTTTTGGACATGACAAAACCCTGAGGTTGCATTTCGTTACGGTTTCGTTACGGTAGTTCTAAGGCACAAACTTGCATTTACAACTGAAGCTGGGGGCGGCCGTTCTCTACTGCCCTTTGGTTACGCCACTCTGTTTAAGCCTATACAATATCTTATTGATGAGCACTGTACATCAATTTACCTATGTAAACCGGTGTACAGAAGTAAACCCCATTCCCGTGAGGGATGGCCAGGCTGAGATAAGCTGACGTGTGTGTGTGTGACTTAGATGCTGAGCTGGTGACGCGGCTGCAGCAGGAGCTGAACACGAGGTTCCTACAAGACCGAGGACTGTTGCCTCTACCTCCACCCAGCAGCACAGCATTGGCCGCTACAACGCGTGCACGGTCAGGGATGCTGACTGCACAGACGCCGTTCATTTTTACAGCTGCACAGACTCATCATCATCAGCATCCACTGCAGAACATGCCTGCTCTCGACCCGGTATGTCCCTGACGCTAAAAGAAAGCATTGAATTAATTCTAATTTGACTAGTAATAATAGCTAAAGATCTCAGAGTCATGTCTTGGTAAAGGCTAAGTACTGCCCGCAGGCCATGCCTGTGCAACATTTCGTAAATCCGGGGCGGGGGTTATGTCTGCATAAGGGATTGTGTTTTCGGGGGTATCTAGATTCAAGAACGCTGTGTCCGGGAAGAGGATGTTCGGGGAATTATGTCCGGGAAAATTATGTCTAGGTGGATTTTGCCAAAATGTAACCTTTCCTGTTTCAGGCAAATCTGGTCTTAACTCTTCTGTAATCTGCTAATTCTAATAACAAACACTGCTTTATTTCCCAGTGCTAAAAAATCCGAAACTACCGGTAAACCCGTGTGACATTGACCCTAGACCCATGATCTTGAAACCGAATAAATAGCTAGGTTCTACATTCTAGAGTTTGTCAAAGTGCATGTTCGTTTTGCTATTGCGTAATTGTAAGTTTTTGTCCAGCCTCCGCCTAACTTTTTAAACCCACAACCGGTTGAATTTTCGAGTAATTTTGCAGAAAGATAAACATACAGACAGAAAGGCAGAGAGAAGTGATGAGTGCACAGTTTTCATCGACAGAAGTGACCGCTGTGTCATATATTGTCGCTGTTGTGGACGTATATACAGAAAGTGTTGTACGATGCCACTCTGCTGCGACGTTCAGTGAATTCTGCTGAACTGACACAAACTCCTAATCATTTCCCGTCAAATCTCGCTGCCAACAGTCTTCCGGCTTCCAGCTTTTCCTCGGTCAATTTGCCCGCCGCGCTGCCGTTGTCTGATTGTCTTCCGAGCTTCGATCTTGTATCTGCGAGAATCAGCGCTACCGGAGCCTTCCAGCCAACGGTATAATTATGCTTGTCTGACGTAGTGTTTGACTATATGCCTACGTTATTGCTTTTATCGTGTCTTTGAATTTCTAAATTATTAAATTTTGCTGGTGGCCTGGCTTGGCGGCGTAACGTTTAGTACGTTGGAGTTACGTTTGAAAGGTGGTTGGCTCGACTACCGGTCGTTTCACTATCATTCAAACGAAACTTTACTGTTTCAGCGAGCTTTTTATTTCTGAGTAATTTCTACTTTTTGTACATTATCCTTAGGTTTTATTTTAGTTTTTGGGTGTGTTATACACCACTGGTCACTTTTGTAAGTGGTTATTTTTTGATTGATTGATTGATTGATTGATTGATTGATGTGGTTGCTACTTGGATGGGTGACTGTCTGCTGACAAGTAAACCATCGCTCGGTATAACCAACCAGGATCAACTCAGCTCTGCATACCCCCGAGGTAGGTAGATCGACCTTTTTTCCTGGAATCAAGTTGGGGCGAACATTTTCAAATGCACGACAGAACTAAGGTAGCCTATGACATTGTGGATTGACGGTTTTTTTATTTATTTCAGCGCAGAAGCAGACGTTGGGTGAGGTGGAATTTTGATCTGTCCTTTTATGGCCAATTGTGTCGTAAATATTTGTACCAAAAATTATTAAATTTAGATAATTCGTCTTCAAATTACAGTCGATAATGTCCAGGATGTTTTGAGACACAGCGTAGAAGTGCAAGTCTGTTTTTGATAAACTTTGTAGTCTAGTGGCAGGAACTATAACCTTGCTTGGTCTGTTAGAAATCGTTTCTTAGCTTTTTTCAGTAGATTGGAGTGTCTCAATGAAATTTAGGCCGGGTGGCCACTGTCATGTCAGTGTCAGCATGTCAGTGGCATTTTTGAAATCCAAGATGGCCGCCACGGACATACAGATCTATAATGGTTTTTTCTAAATACAGTATAATAGCATTATTGATGAAATTTATTGTTTATTGTTTTTAATGGCAAGGAATCTGACTTTAACGTTAATTTAGTATTTGGTTGTCATTTTTATGAAAAAAAAACAAAAAAATCTGAGCTAATGCTTATGAAACGCGCGACAGCCTATAGCATTTCCTGTTATCAGGTTGCCTCGGTTTATCTCCGGTTTATTTCCGTCCACTTCGTCGCAGTTCACTTTTGAAGTGTGCACTGCAGCCAAAAATCGCAAAAGTCAGAATGACCCTTGTGTTGGGGGTTCAGGGTCATTCAAGGTCATTGATGTTAATACCACTAAAAAGCTCGTCACCAGTATTTGTTATGATGTGCAGCATGTCTGTGCTTATCTGCAACCGCTTTCACACTGGACGAGTTATTAGTGGTAAAATAGCCACTTTTTTGGGGGGTGCGCCTCTTTCACATTATCTTTCAAGGAAAACCCTGTCACCCAGTGGCATGAAATTTTGTCGCTAAATACTGTCATATGGTAGAAACCAGAAGCCTCTGTCTTACCTGAATTTGTATCGGGACTGGGACGTGACACGAAAACGGACAGACAGAGTTACGATAGCTAATATGCGCTCTTAGCACCTATCTAGGTGTTGTCGCACGTAAAAATTCAAGATGGCCGCCAAATACACCAGAAAACCTTATAAACTTAATTACCAAAATATGACGATGAGGTTCTGTCGAGCATCAATGAAGATGACTGGCCTCTCCATATCAAAACGGCTGGAGATATCCTGCCCTATACGTTTGCTGCACACAAGTATGGCAGATATGGGCTCTTCCACGTTCATGAAGAGGAGATTCGCAGGAGGATGGAGATTGACAGAGGTTGTGCGAAGTTTCTAACCAAGAATATATGGCGCTCGTCAATACCACAGTCCATCAAATTACAACAGTACAATACCTATGTCTTACCAGTCTTACTCTACGGCTTCGTAATGTGGGACCTGACCGTGCAGTCCAGCAGGCGACTCGACGCGTTCGACCAGTGGAGCTTTCGGCACATCCTGCGAGTCACCTTATCTGCTCGTGTCACCAACCATGAAATCCGTCGCCGCTCGATCGGCTTAACCGCCTGTCACTCTGACAATGAAGACCAGGCGGTTGAAGCTGTTCGGCTACATCGTTCGCTCCGACCCAGATGAGGACCATGTTCACGCTCTCAACCAGGGCCGGATTTAGCTTGTGGGAGGCCTGGGGCCAGCTGGTGGAAGGCCAGTGCCCAGCTATTACATAACAAGAGACATCTGAATAACACGAGTCCACAAACAAGCTGGTTACTAGCGCGAAGAAATTTACTAGCTAGGGAAATCTACTTAACTATACAAAGGTGTTAGCAAAAGTTATGCAAGCCAGGATTGGCTATCGAATTACGGGGTTTTAGAAATTGAGGGGTTTGGTGGTAGACCCCCTGTTGGTGGGAGGCCTGGGGCCCGCCCCCCCTAAATCCGGCCCTGCTCTCAACGCCGGCGTCAAAGAGCCGCCGAAGGACTGGAGACAGCCTCGCGGCCGTCCTCGACAAACGTGGCTAGCCTACGCACCGTCGAGCCAGACCTCCGACAACAAACCATCGGGCTGCGGGCGGCCAGACACTCTGCACAAGACAGAGCTTGTTGGCGTCAAGTGGCGGAGACGGCTACGCTCCAGCGGGGGCTGTCCAGTAATGATGATGACGATGACGTTCGTTCCATGACTTGGCTTGGCCCAGATATTTTAGACAGGCTCTGGCAACGTGGGTGTCTATTATGGATATGCGACCGTGACCATGACCGGTGAACTCTATAGAGTCAAGAAGATGTCTGGAAGTGAAGAGGTAGTACCTTCAGTCCTAGCACTCCATGCCTTTACCGGGTGCGACTCAGTTGCAGCCACATATGGAAATGACAAGACGAAAACAACCAAAGTTTCAAGACAAGGCCGTGCACTTCATCAACTTGGCCAGTGTTCTGCAGATCCCATCAACCTGGTAAAACAAATCAAGTGATTTTGTGGCTTCATGCTGTGGTTCCAAAGCACCATGCTCTTTCATGACCGAATGCAACCAGCAGCTGTGGGCACAGAAAACAGGAAAGTTAACAGCAGCAGCGTAACTGTGTGGTTTGCTGCCTAAAATTAAAGCAATTGAGCAAAATGTTTACAAAGCACACTTTCAGGTTGCCCAGTGGTACAGTGTCCTGAGTGGAGATCCGCCTTCTCTAAATGCTGTGGATTACGGATGGGAAGCAGATGAAGCATAAAGTGTCTCATCCCACGAAATATGGCAGAAGGGGTACTCCTTCTGCCATACTTAGGCCTTACTTAGGCTTACCCTATGCTCCTGTAGAATTCTTGAAGCTGGTCAAATGTTGTTGTTTCGCAGCGACCTTATAAACGGGCTAACTGTGGTCGCATAGAGCATCAACTTCCTTGCACTATATGCATTATATGTTTTGTGCCTCTGGTGGTGGTCGTGCCCACTTGAATCCTCTCAACAAGGCGGACAGTCAAAACAGTCAATCAAAATGTTGACGCTAATAATGATCATCAAGAAGACGTTTTAGACGATAGCAATGATGAAAAAGACAATGTGTAACGTGCAGGTTTTGTGGTATTTTTAATGTCTTTTCTCAAATATTTCGTCGGCCATCTTAGATTCTGTCATTAATATTATAACATAGCAATTAGATTTTTTGTTCTTGAAAACATATTTCTCAACAGCAACGTTGCGGTTTTACTGCATTCAGAATGGAAATTATTATCATCAGTAGATTTTGGCTTACTATTTCGGCCATCTTGGCGGCCCTCTTGGATTCCGAAAAGCCACGTGGGTGGCGAGTGGCCACCCTGGCTAAATTTCAAGCATACACTAAGAACTATTAAAACATGCAAAGAAATGATTTCTAACAGACCAAGCAAGCTTTTCTGAAAATGTGGGATCGTGCCACTGGACATTAGTCTGCTGAGTGTGTGTTTGTCTGATCAGTGTGTAACCACCAGCACCAAATAAATTTGTAGCATCGTTTAATTTCGTTTTTTGGCTATAAAGTTTTAGTACTGTTAAACGTTGTTTTTGATATTAAACAAATTTAGAATAACAATAATGGTCATAAAATTTTTTCGTGATGAAGTATGTAGATGCTTTTTTGTGCACGTGGATTGTGTATCTGGCCGTGTGTAAATGTGTGTTGCATGTCGATCCTTGTAGGCTGGATCATGTTCGTCTGTGAACCCTGCCTCTCAACTGCTGCTTGCACTGCGTGATCGCGATCAGTCGCTGTATGCGCAATCATCCCACGATCATAGCTTCGCACGCCCGCCGTTCGCTGCGTCTGCTTCTCCGCTCAAAGTCAGGCTACTTTTAGCATATTCGTTAATTACAACTAGCGTTTTCTTGTTTTGCTTTTATATGTTGGTCCGTATAGGCCCCATATCATCTGTTTATTATTGGGTGTTTGTGTGCATTAATGGTCCATTTTCATGTAGGGCCTATACGGCAACTTGTGCGATTTCAGAAGCATGGTCGGTGGTGCGCGGCGCATGTTCACATAGCGTGGAACACGCATGTACGTAAACATCACAGCCACCTGGTGAATGGTCAGAGACACACAACAGGCTTACTTCAGCGACTTACTTTGCCGTCGCATATTCAACCGCATCCGTTCGGCTTTTGCGACGCTACAGATTTTGCTCGTAAGATTGCCTTCATGCCTTGTGTAGTCCAAACTACACAAAATATTTAATTTTCGTAATTTGTTGGACTGTTTATGTTCAGGCCCATCGAGAGCCACAGCGGAACCATGGAAAACATTCTCACGGGGCCCCCAAACATTTTCGCGGGGCCCCTCTTAGGAAAATTTTGAATTTTTCTTTTTTTTCAAAATGTTGTATTCTGGTGCATTTTTGTATTTCTGGGCGACGGCGGGCCCCCAAACGTCGCGGGACCCGGGATAGCTTACCCCTTTTACCCCACCCTCTCGACGGGCCTGTTTATATTAATGTAACGATTATCACACACAGACTGCATTTACGCCGTCACGTAGACTATTCGTGAACGAATAGGACTGAATATCAATGTGAAACGTTTAAACGTTTCATCTTGAATGTTGCTTTACTTTTGGTTGCTTTTTACAATTTTGTGATAAATTATGCATCTGGGGCTTCTGAGACTGTATTCACTCTGAGAAATTGTTTTTCTTTCCGCGACCGGAAGTCGGACGCTGGACTTCGGATATAGGCGGTACAGTCGGCCCAGCCTAGCGACAGCTGGGTTACGCGCTTGATCTAATGCTTTTTTGACTAACATTTTTTACGTCATTGCTGAACACTTCAGCAGATGAAAATACAATCGCGTGATGCTTGGGAATGGGATGTTTCACAGACGAACTTGGAGCGTCGTCGCACCTGTCGTCACGTGGTCTGATAACGTCGCGAGCGTTCAGCCCGCCGTCGTCCAGTTTAATTGATACTCGTGATGGACCGAGTCAAAACGAAGTCGAACCAGCAGCTCGAGACAGACGGACCAGTAGGCCTAGTAGAACTAACGATAGTGATGTACGTGACAAAGCTGAAGAACGGATAGACGACGACCGTCGGCGGTAAGATCTGCCAACAGATAGCCTGCGAAATGTTTTACCATGTATAGGCGTATAAAATATTATTTAACAAATTCTGCATAAAACGTAGAATATGCTTCCAGTTGCCGTCTGTTTCTAAAAAACCTTCATTCCTAAGATTTGCGCTGGTCCATGTCGGCGTAGTTTAGTTTTTTTTTTGTTCTCTTCCAAGTTATACTAAAAAGCTGTTTGCATCTAGTCTGTCATACTGCAGTATCTGTACCTCGTAAACCTACTTTAGTTAATTTCTTGTGGCCTTATGTCATTTTGTTTTTGTAAGCTGTGGTGAAATATTAAATAAAATTTCATGAACTGACGATAGGCCTAACCGTTAAAAATTATTTCCTGTTCGTACTCTTTCGCCGAACTGCAACCGGGTGGAGAAAACCCAAGTCTGCGAGTCTACAATTTTAACCTTCAGCCATCAGCGCCTTTGCGTTGCAACGCTGTGCAAGACTATGAATATTTATTACTTATTTATTTCACTAAATTACTGAAGCACAATACGCAAATGAGAGTATTCCGGTATAGTCCATACAATAGCAAATTTGTGACAGAACTTTGTTATTTTGTGTGTAATCATTTCAAGGTCACCTTCAGGAACGCTTCATCCTCGTGACGCCAGTACTACAGTAAGGTCAAGGTCGCGATCTAGGTCAAGGTCGCCCCGAGGTTATTCGTCCGGCAGACATCTAGGTCAGATGAACGGTGATGACATATTTACACTCAGATCCAGTTTGTCATCTGCTGACGTCTCGCTATCTCGTCCGTGGTTTACTCTACCGGTACTGCGAAACACCGGCACGGACTCACAACGTTATGGGGCCAATCCGTTCGTTAGTCTAAGCGGCAGAGTTTTGCTGTCACTGATCTCAAGAGTTCACAGTTCAACCAAATCATCATCATCTCAACCGTCTGCCGAACCACCGACATCTACCACCGCTGCAGACGATCGGAGAACTGCGCCCAAACTTTTAGTCCGACCACCGGCTGGTGACGTTCAAGTACCAGCTTATCTCGACTTCCGGTCACGTGATTCTGCAGAAAATACCAATGAGCTTGCCGCGTCTTGCATCGTCTGAAAGTCAGCGGGTTTCACCAGTCTAATAAACAGAAACACGCGACATAGAATGTTATTGACGAAATTGTACTGTTTCTGTTTTTATTATATGCGGACTTCCTATATATGCAATCTACTTCCGTCTATCTGTCCCTCTGGGCAAAGTTTTGAGCAATAAATAATATTTTTTGTTGAAAATTTGCAGCTGTTTGTCGTAAAATTGAAAATTGTTGCCCCCACCGGCAATGTTTTTACCTCAACGCCGCCGACAAAATAATCACTGCTAGACCTAATTTTCTGTCAACTTTTGAGACGCTGGGCAACTGGACGGACGACGGACGGCCGCATATCGTGTCGACACTCGGCGCCGACTTTATATGCAGTTTTCGTTGCTACTTGCCTTATGAAGTGCTCGTAGTTCACACACGTCATTGCCACGTCATTCACGCGGTATGAAAACATTTATTCACTCTAGTTCGTTATAATATGATGGCAGAAAAGCGAACATTATACAAATAGTGACTGGCGTCGAGGTCATCATTAAAAATCGTTGACCCGAAGTTCGTAAAATGTTGCCTAAGATGAAGAGGGGGAAAATTGTCAATGATGATCGAGACGCCAGTTTCTATTTGTTTTGTTATACCTCAACGCAAAGTACTGGTAAACATGTCTTCTGCTGATATCGTATGGCGTACGGTTTAGCCACATTACATGCGATATACAACACTACGACGTCAAACACGGCATATCTACCTTTAAAAAAGACAAAGTTATGTTGAAATATTTTTTGAAACACATTTTTGGAAATACCTCGGAAACGGTGCATCGGAGCTCAAAAATTCCAAACAAACTTCCCCCCTTACTAACTCTCTGCCTGGAAATTCCGTCCTTAACAAGATGGCGTAGGAAAAAACTAAATATTTTTCTGGTAAAATTTAATATTCTATGGGAGGAGTTGCTATACCAGTAAATTTGGCGTCGGCGTGGTCATAGACGTCTACAACTATGACGTACGGTTTAGCCAGCCTAGCCAGCCAGCTGTCGTCGACTTTAAGTTGCCCCCGCGGGCAACAGTTCACCTCACTGTTGCCCGCGCGAGCAACAGTGCGTGTATTGTTAACGTCACGTGACGCGATTTGGAGCAATCGCGTGCAGGTATTTTGCGTTGAGGCATAACAAGATTAAATAGATACTTCAATAACTACTATGAATCTTAATTAAGGTTAAGTAGGCTTAATAGCATCCTAACAATTTTTTACTTCGTTTCTCAGTCATGACCCTACGCTACATAATGCTGACGAACTTTGATGGTGGGCCTATCCGTGACATTGGTATTAAATGGCTGCTGTGTTGTCACGTGATTTTTTTTATTTTCCTGATTTCTCTTTGTCCGGGAAAAACGAAAATGTAAACACGTTTTTGTTTTTTTTGTTCTGGAAACGTTTTTACGAGCGACAGCGCGTCTTAGCCGTGGTCGAGGCGTCCGTCTGTGTGTCTGTCTGTCTGTCACAGTCTGCGTTTGTGTCAAAACGGTGCAAACGAGGATTACGAAATATTCACCATGGACTGTAACGAAGACTTTAGTTTTAAGATCCGTAAAGCTTTTCCTGAAATTCTAAATGGGTCACCCCTATCGAGGGCGCTAAACGAGAAGGGGTACAAAAAATTGGCGATTTGAGCCAATAAGTCGCCGTATCGCAGAAACGGTGCGAGATAGGGCCTAGGTTACCATTAATCACTAATAGGAAGTTTTATACACCCTATTGATCGACATCAAGATCAACGACCTTGAACCCCAAAAATACGTTTTTTAAATTTTTTTCGTGATTTTGGGCTGCAACACACATTTCAAGAGTAAATTGCGCCGGAACGGCTTGAGATAGATGAAGACAACCTGCGAATAAAACTTTTGGCATTAAACGTAGATTTCAGCAGTCCAAATCCCGACCCCCAGGTTCAAGGAGGCCTCCGCACGCGGGCGTCAAAGCGGGGTATCCTCCCTAAAAAGTCGTTATTGTCGCTGTTAGCTAGTCTAGCGCTTGCAGACAGACATACACTTGCTGCTTACCGTAACAATAACTGCAGCCGACAAGCTTTTGAGTGGTTTAACATTGATGACCTTGAACGACCTTGAATCCCCAAAATAGAGAGTTGGTGATTTGGGGGCAATTTTTGGCTGCAGCGCACACTTCAAACTTGAATTGCAACGAAATGGAAGGAGATAGACTAGGACAGCCTGCGAACAGGAATTGCTACAGGTTGTCGCGCGTCTCATGAGCTTTTCTCAAATTACTTGTATTAATCCTTCTATGCCTAAGGAGGGGGTCAAAACGACCCCCTTTTGCGGTTTTAAAAAATAATTTTGTGTCTTGCGCCGATACCGCCAATATATTTTATCTATCTCTTCCTATACAGTATACATTAAAGGCATTTTCTGACATAGGCCTATTACACACTACTCTACCCTTTATAGGTCAGGTTTTTCAGATCTTGGGACATATATCGCATAATATCGATAAATTAGCACGTCGGTATTTCTGTCGATGCTAAAATTTATAACTGCGACATTTTTTCAGTTCTTGTGTTCATTTGTTGTTTGTCTGACTTGTTGTTCTGTTTCGGCAATAAAAATACATAAATATATTTTAACTTCAGAAAAAAGACAAAAAGGTTAATTTTTACGTTATGTGCTACATAAATTCATGTTTTATTTGCTGATGTATTTACTTACTTATTTACTTGCGTAAAACATAGAAGACAGTTCTAAAGTCTTTCTCTTAAACTCTTTCGAGTGATGCATAAAATGCCTTGAAGTATCAAGCAAAATGCGACTATTGGTGGAGGGGATCATTTTGACCCCCTCTTAGGCAAGTGAGGCTGCCGAAAAGCTTCGGTACAGAAGGGTTATATTACATCTGAAACATCGCAAATATTACAACCACGAATTTGACAAGAACGCGTTTCATAGAGAGCTTGCACAAAGACCGTGCAAAATTTGCTAACTTTTTACAACAACGTGTAGCACGACACGAGCACGTGTCTATATCTAGACCTGTGTAACAAACAGAAACCTGTTTATCGAACTTGAAATAATAGTATGTTTTCATATTTATAATATCGTGAATCATAATAAAGTGTTGTCAAAGTTTACTAACAGTAACAGTTTACTATAGGCCTATATAGTCTGCCATGTCTATAATGACGAACTAACCCTTCCCACATCATGAAACGGATGTAAAAACCCAGAAAAAAGCATAGCCTACAATACACGCGTGTACACTGTACAACGGCATCTAACAGTAATTAAACACCGACAATGTGAAATAATAAATAAGCCTACGAAGTAGGCCTACGCGTGAACGTTATTTACAGTAATTCACGCATACTACATGGAATCTGATAGCCTAGATGCATTTTACATAGTAGTTATAAACTGTCACTTAAGGATTCACTAGCTGCGTTTTGGATGGCCTAACAACCATGAACAAGTTTAGTGCGCCACGGATATGTATAAGTTTATTTAGCGCTCACTTATCCCCACCAGAGAGTTGTTTAACAAGCACACGTAGGCCTACATGTACAGACTAATACAGTGCGAGGCAATAGGCTTAAAACACTCACTTAAACAAACATCATTATTAACATGATCTTTACGCGCGAAAGCAGCTACTGCTCTCAGCGCGTCTTAGCCATCGCAATTCTGTCTGTCCGTCTGTCACACGAGTGGATCAGTCAAAAACGGTGCAAGCTATAGGATTACGAAACCGTCGGCTGCCAGGAAGACACTATTTTCAGAAATCGTAAAGCTTTTCAATAAATTCGAAGGGGGTCATCCCGAACGAGGGCGCTAAATGAGAGGGGGTGGGAGAATTTGCGAGTTTTAGCCAATAAGTCGCTGTATTTCAATAACGGCGCGAGATAGGGCCTAGGTTACTATTAATCACTAATAGAAAGTCGTACACTGGCTTTCGATTGCCACCGA
>Ga0056128_1001175_pt1 | contig 28208 bp, 13 predicted proteins | sample WorMetLIZISLAND2_FD_71113 | JGI IMG/M metagenome (GOLD analysis project Ga0056128, IMG submission 71113) | Marine gutless worms symbiont microbial communities from Max Planck institute for Marine Microbiology, Germany - Olavius geniculatus... ... | reverse complement strand
AGCGACCTCAATATGGACGACGCAGTTGACCTGGCTCAGAACCGTCCACTCTGGAGATTGATGTCTACGTTCGGCGCTACGCACTCTTAGTGGTGCTTGCCAGAAATGATGATGATGATGCTAGACTCTGTAAACCAGTGTGTGAAATCTACGTGAATTAAAGTTCATAAAATTAAGGTGTGGCGTAATTTTACTGTGCATCCATAAATTATGGCATTGTTTTTATTCTACATGTGCATATTAAACGCATGCGTAGTGTCTAGGTTTTAATGTAATAAGCACGTTTAAATTAAAAGGCTGAGTTGCAACACGCAGTATTAAATTAATGCTTATGACGGATACTTTCATTCATTTGTGTCTGTCAAACTCTAACACGCATTGCCAGTCCGTCAAATTCAACCTTGCATTTTCGTCCGACATCTTCCAGTCCTGCATTTTCAGGCGACCCGTATGTACACTCAGCGACAGTTAGACCCATAACAGCGAGGCTTTAAAGCATAGAATTATTCTGGGCAATGTTTACCGCGTAGAGAGCTCGCGGAGAGGAATCGTTCAAGTAGACCAGCCTCTGCCACAGAAGTCGATACTGCTGGACTCCAGATCGTTTCCAGATCTGTAGCGACAGAAAACTGGCTCGTGCAGACGAGTTGTGCTGCTCTATGAACAGGTAGAAGCGCTGCAGGACCCCGGCTGGCAAAGCGTTCCTCGTGTCTATCATCGTTATACAACCGTCACCGTAAATGCTTTTCGATTCGCGGGGTTTCACCGAGTCGCCGAACAAGTTGTCACTGCCGTCATAAGTCACGTTTAACGTACCGTCTACAATCAGCAATTAGTTGCACCCACAACATTAACTAAGCAACTTTTCAGAAAACCATAACCGGACATTATCATCTAAACCTGTTCATTGTACTGTTAACCTTGAAGCAGCTCCGCGCTAATAATGCAATGCTGACTGACTAATTGGTTAGATAGCATCATATCACTGATAAGTCCGAGTCTTTTATGAACAGCGTAAAATAAGTTTTAGGCAGTGAATTTGCGATTCTTCACGGTTACGGTGAACGGCTTAATCTGTGTATAAACAGCATAATAAGTTGCAATAATAATACGAACTGCAATTAAACACGTTCATTTTTAGTCTAGTTTAGTCTACTTTTTATTAAAAGACAAATAATTAAACATATTTCATCGCAAATAAGTAACGGCGTATTTTTCTGAAGTTATATTGTACCAAACAATGCACCTGCACGATCACCCTAACTTTATTAATAAAATAATTACAAAATAACTCACTTGGTTCAACCGATTTCAGAAGAAGAACTACAACATCACAACAACAAAAGCACTGATAAGAAAAATGTTTTACGATGTCATCAGAAGCAACTCCATGATATAAAATGTTGTAACATTAAAATCACTGCTATAGACCGCGCCTAGCAATTCAATTCACGTGTTAGTTCTATATCTAGCAAGCTTTTTTGACGGCCTATGCGACAAAATAAAGCTTAAAAATAAACTTGTAATGTAATACAATAACGCATGAAAACAAAAATGTAAAATCAAAAAGCGCAATAAATCTACAAAAAAATCTCATAATCTGTAAAGTTAGTCGAAGACAAACCTTCAACGACTGGTGACTCTGTGGATGAATCTGACGTATTGGATGATGTTGCTGCTGCTGCAATTAAGCGAGCGCAACCACCACAATGACAATAATTTGTTATGCATTTAAACAACGCAGATTTTTTGCATGACTTAGCCAGAAATGTATAACAGTTTCTAAGAACAGAGCATCTTATGGTTTGCTATACGTTAAAATGTTACTCGTGTGAAAAAAATATACATTTGTAATAAGCAATGTTTTAAACAATTAGTTATGCTTGTATTAGGTCTAGTTTATTATTGCGAATAATCACCAGTGGTGTGCTAGCAGGGGAGACTAACGATTCATTTATTCGTCAAAAACAGACAGACACACAATACGAAAATAAACAAAACGAAAAAATCCAGCAAAAGCTCTTTCAAAAAAATTTTGGGCTGTCGTAAAATGGTTGACAAATTCTCGTTTTGTCGAAAAATTTTCGTCTGTAAATGCAAAATTAAAGGACAAATTTGAAAAAAATGTAAAAAACTGAAATTTTAGGCATCCATAATAATCTCCTCCGTCGGAAATTTGTAGCTAGCTGTCCAAATTTGTACTGCAAGCCTTGCAAGCCCCGCCCCATACTGTCTTATCCCACGACGCCGCTGCTAAACGCTGCTTTATTGTGTTGTTGTAATTATACCACCTTTCAATCAATCAATTAATCAATCCAATTTAATTCAGACAAACGAGGTCCATAGAACTACACAACTACAAATATACAATAAAAATGATAAAAAAAGTATAAAAAGACTAACACACATGTACATGGGTGAGAACCACTGAACAATCTTATTACTCGACCTAGAATAGTGTTTAGCAAAAATAACACGAGAGTTATAAACCACAGTGTCCAACATTGGCAGCGACAACTCCAAAAACACCAGACATACTGTCGCGCCAAGTGTATTCTTCCGAATACGTGCCAACTTCAGTATGTTGAAGGCTCCTTTTGCGAATTAAGTTATTGGTTGACATTAGCGTTCTAAGTTTCACGTTCTAAGTAAAGAAAAGTCTCAACACACACTGGAGCACACACCTGCTTGTCCGGCAGCGTGCTGAGTGCTTGTCAACAGTGCTATACATGTAACTATTGCGATGATCATGTTGCTAGCATCAGATTCTCCTCAGATACAAGCACATCTACAACATACAGCATTATGCATGTATTTCATGAGAATTAGCTACGAATAGTTACTGTTTTGCACATACCATAGTGCCTTCCATTACTACTGGAGTGTAGCAATAGAAAGTTTTGCCAATATAAGGTGCACAACATCAGACACAGATACAGCTAATCATAGACCCCATAAAATTGCGCAGCGTATAGTCTCAGTTACTTCAAACACGTACAGGCCTACATCATGTTCATCGTCATCGTAAGTTATACCCCCTGATATCGCCTAACGTAAGACGATGACGTTGTCTGTGATGTAGAAAAACCACAAGTCAAAAGTCAAGGTTTGACTATAATGCACCGCACACCTGTACATTTACCTGTATTGCGGAGTGAGCGAGTGAGCGGCGACAGAAGTAAACACACGTGTAATGCAGGCCTACGCTTGGCGTGAACAATGACAGCTATTGCTCACGATCTCTGCCCTGCTGAATGCTCGCAGTAGCACTCGCAGCTAACTGCGGCTACGTCCTATAGGCCTACAACTTGCTTAGGTCAAGGCCTACATCATGTTCATCATCGTTATCGTTGTCAACTCATCATCATTTTATTATCTGTCCCATTGCTATAGCATAGCAAGGGACAGATTATAAAATCACTTATGTCACACTGTCATTCTGTTATTCTGTCAGTCTGTCTGTAAACACTCCTACGGCCGCAATTTTGATTCTATTTTGATGAAATTTTGCACAGTGATTCGGAGCCCGAAGAGTAAGATCGAGTTTGTTTGGGATAAAAATCTGATAACTTCTTCCCCTATTTACCCCAATTTTAAATAAAAATTGCATTGCGGCTTATGGAGACTTCAAAGCGGTATAACTCGGTCCCCGTAAAAGATAATTTCGCGCCGTGTTCACCTACCCTCTATTTTCGGAGTCGGGCAATCTAACGGTGTTATTTAAATTTACCCGTGTCGACCCCTGTTGCCAGAGAAACCATTCAAAAGTTGCAAAATTTTGCATTACAGACAATAGAGATTTCAAAGCGGTATAACTCGGTCCCCGTAAAAGATAATTGCGCGCTGTTTGCACCTACCCCCTATTTTCGGGTCCGGGCTATCCGACGGTGTCATTTAAATTTTTCCCCTGCCGACCGCTGTTGCCATGGCAACGAATTTTTGGACAAAAATTAACTACAACTCGGCCCTCGTAAAAATAATTGCGCGCTGTTTTTACCTATACTCCTATATTCGGCCTGGTCTATCCGATGGTGTCATTTAAATTTTTCCCCTGCCGACTGCTGTTGCCATGTAGGCTATATAGCGTGGCAATGGGACAGAACGTATTTCTAGTTTCTTTAATAAAAAGAAACGAAATCAATCAAGATGTTTATCATGTTTCGTTGGAATAACGGCAATAAGGACAATACTACACGGTATCTCAAAAACGTGCCACTTTTTTGGTATAACTTCATGAAACATTAGCCGTTTATATTAACTTTTAACACGCAACATCACAAAACAAGAAGCTCAGCCGTCGCTAGGGAAAGCCGACCGTACCGTACCGTTTACGTTCGAAGCCCAGCGTCCGACTTCCAATCACAGAGAGAAAGCGATTTCTCAGAGGCAACACAGTTACATGCACGCTATGTTGACGGAGAGCTGCTCTCCAAAGCTACAATTAACGCTCGTATAACACACGTCGCGTGCGGTGACAGTATAGTCGTCTTGCCAAGCGATATTAACAGCTACAGTCGTAAATAACCAGCACAAATACGGGATACAGATTTCACAAATTTTTCTCACAGTAAAAACGCCTTGCTAAAGAAGACGCGCTACAGCCTATACAGTTTTTGTTGCAATATTGACCTTCGAGGTCATACAAGGTTGATATTTTCTACTTCATCTAAAACGACGTATGCCACTTCCTATTAGTGATTAATACTAAACTTGGCCCTATCTCTCACCGTTTTCGAGATATGACCAGTTTTTCATTGTATTTCCTACTTTATTCATTCAACTCTCAATTTTAATGTTCCTTCGCAGTAGATCGTTAAAATTTTGCACCTCTGAGTTTAAGGCGTATGGCTAATTATTCGAGTAAAAGTTTTTTACGACTTTACGCATAGCCACAATACATCCGTTACAGACGACGACAGACAGACAAACAGACGACAACCATGCCAGTAGCTTGACCGTGACTTAATTACAGTCGGCTAAAAAATTTAAGTAGATGACTTAGTTTTATTCGCCTCACCTTAGTACTGTTGCTACACTACTTTGTGAAATGCAGAAGTCGTAGTAATTTGGCCGTTCACAAGTTACAACAATAAACTTATGTACTAGGTAGCCCACGCGTTGGCTTGGAAAATTATAGAGACCACGTGATTGTTGAAAATCAGTTTTTTGGGGGTTCAACATTAATCGTATCCATTTTAAAATCGTACGTCGACAAACTCAAACGACACATCAACAGCGCGCGGGTCGCTCTGAATTACACGAGTACTGAACGTGCTGTTGGCAAGTGGCGTCAGCGTCAGCGTCCGCGAGCTTGCGTTCGTGCTGAAGGCAGACATTTTAAGCAATGCTGTAGGTTCTAGGCCTAATAAAGATAATGCTTTTACTACAGTTATTGTGGTTAATCATTTCCAAAACTGCCCGTGTTCGGTTTATTTAAAATATACATGTATTTTGTACGTTTTCATGTGCCATTATGTACACTCACACTGATTTGTATGCTGTGATGTAAGTTGATAAATAAAGTAAGTCGTTTGATGCACGTGTGTGTTGCAATAGGCATCCAATCAGTGAAGCTGTCTCCGCAGCTGTCGCAGAGTATATAAATAGAAGCTCTACAGCCACATATACACCAATAGCTAATTCACATGCACCTACGACGCCAACGCGACTCAACTAAACTCAAATCATCTGTTCAGTTTGTTTGTTTCGATTTAATAAAAGGCGTAATTAAGACTGTTTATTCTTTTGAAGACACAGACCTAACTTTCTAGTTAACGTTCCATATACCGCCAGTAGCGTTGTAAAGTAGTCAACTACTCAACTTTAATTTTTCTGTTACAATCAGATATGTTTGCATAAAAAATTTAGTAAAGTAAAATGATTTGAATAATCATAATTAAGTGTGACGTAAAAACTTATTTTTTTTTATAAATTTGCTGATTTATGGCCTTAACACAAAATGTATTTTTCTGAGACACGGTGTATTTAACGGTAGTTGTAGTATAATTATAATTAATAACAACTAGCATAAAATCGGTATTATATAACTTGTCTTTACCACAATAGCGTACATTACATTTGCACATATTAATCGACAGAAACAACAGTTTAACGTGAGGCCTAATAATAGGCTAAAGCATAAAACCTGCAAAAAGTCATTTCACGATCATTCACGACGCATGATATTTTTGTCACTAAAATCGTAAGCCGAAATTTCGCTATCTAACGCAAGAGTAGAAATATGTTTTGCTCGATTATACAATAGAATGTAACACACGTAATTGAATATAAGCTAGAGCTGTCGAAGCGTTAATTTTCTTGACGCGTTAATGCGTTGCGTTTATTTTTTTAACGCATGCGTTAGCGCGTTAATAGCGCATCACTATTGCTGATATTGTATGTAGACTACATCGAGAGAGTGAGTGAAATGGAGCCCACAAAGGCGTCCCTGTGTTGTTGGACTGTGACAGTTGTGATAGAACGGCAACAAAACAATTTTTAATTACTTGAATATTATTCGACCGTCGAATAAACGTAGTTTAATAAAATATTGGAACTCCTGTTTCACCTAACTAAGTAAATTTACGTATGTGCGTTAATTTTTTAACGCGCGTTATTTCTTTAGTTTGCTTTAATTCCACAGCTTTAGGCCATACTATAAACTCAACTTGATCTAGGAGTACTTTGTCGTTCGTTTCTAAGGTTTAAACCACAAATGTCTTTTACATGTACTTTTCAAAAAAGGTTAAACGGTAAAAAATGTCTATAGCTCTTCATGGGAACTCGTCGCAGAGCCACGGAGCGTCGATCTTTACCTGCCATATAAGATCACACAATATTACCCGCCACCTGACACAGGTGAACGCGCCCCGCCTCAACCCTAACAAGACAGGCCGATTTACCTACCCCAGAAAAACAGAAGGCTGAGTTGACCTATATGTGATTGGCTATAAACCGATATCGTTTATCTCTCCACAGACAGTCGCCCATCCAAACAGTAACTATTAAAATAACGACATATCGACCTTACCAAGATTCGAACCCACAACCCGTTGATCGTACGCCCGATGCCGTACAACTGAAGCCAGTGCATTCTCGTTAAGCTGTGTAGTTTGCACTCTACGTAATACAACTTTTAGAACAGCGAAGAACTGCAATAACGCACAAAGCATGCGCCGCCTGCGACAGGCATTGCTCTCAGTAAGTCATGCATGAAACAGTCAACACGGTATTGTGTTGGCGCTATACAGAAACAGGTGTCATGAGACGTCAGATGGACTTCAAATCACGAGTTGTCCATGAACAAAGTTTTCATCATCATCATCAGCAGCAGCAGCAGGAGTAGCGCGGTAGGACTAGCACAGATCGACCGTGATGCTAAAATAACAAGAACAACCAACTCGTTATCTAATGGTCGCTTCATTAGCACTTGCGTTGTGTATAATAGCAATAATAATCAAAATCCATTTGCCCAGAACAGTATGACAAACAGAAGAGTAAATTTGGCCGTGTGTAGCCGGAAATTAAGGCAAAAACAAAGTTACACTGGCAAATGCATAATAATAACATAGTTTCAAGTTTACCAATAACATTCCATCACTGCTTGTGAGATCGAAACTCGAAAACCGACAACCCTCTGCGTATAACAGACGAAACTGCTGCATAAATCGACACTTTAAAATTAAGCCATAGCTAACTGGAATTGCTGATGCTTTGTTAATAATATTCATAAGCAAAATTTTATAATTTAAGGACTAAATGCTGTAAATGCCTATATTATGAAAATATACGGCAAACACGTAACAGGCCTAGTAATAGCAGCAAACTGCAGCGATTGTTGTAAGCCTAATAGCAACAGTGAAACTCGCAGTGGTTAGAGACGTTTGCAGGCGTACTTACTTCCTGCATGTGGCGCGCTCTTCTTTGCCACTACAACCAAACAGAAACAAAATACACAATGACTATTAAAAATAAGTCATTAATTTCAGAAAGGTTATGATTTGAGTGAAATCTGCCAACCGTAGTGACTGATTTTGTGATTCACGCATGCTGATCAGCAGCAACATTTATCCTATCTTGCCGGCCTGCTCCATATTGCAAGTTTTCTATCATTTTTGGACAGCCTATACCCCAATTCATTCAAACATCTGGGAATGTTCTCCTTGCACTACACAGGCCTAGAGAAGAGAAAGTACGCGCAATATGGTAGTGTATCAAAACAACTTTTAACTGGTGATGGTGATTTGGTGGTGGAGCGGTAGCGCGTCGGAATAGTGATCGGGAGGTCGCTGGTTCCATTCCCGCCAGCTGCACTGCCAGTTAACCCTAGGCGAGTTGTTCACACACATGCGCCTCGGTCACCAAGCAGCATAATTTAGTAGACACCGGCTTTGGCTTCACCGGTACATGCAGTATATAGGAGATTAAACGTCTGCCCTACAAACATATAGCTGAGTTGTGTTTGCACTCACTGCCGGTTCAGAGTCATTTAAAAGGAGATGAGCACCGATTGCACTGTCGCCTGTCGCAGAGCTGAGAGAGAGCATGCGCATAATGGGGCCAGTTTACGTTTTTGTTTACCTATAATTTACGCGCAAACATAATTTACAAAAATATCAACGAATATTATTAAAATTCACAGTATAAATATATACTATGAGCTTAACAAGTCTATACATTGCCATAAGATTTGACTATGAATTAGCACAAACTAAATGTCTTAAAAGTAAAAAAAAATTCTACAAATAAATCAAGTTTCTTACAGTATAAAGTAGCGATGCATCGTTTGACAGGGATGAACAGCATTGAGCCTGCCTGCTCGTACAAGTTTCTCTCTTCAATGTCTGTAGGTATGAAGTGCGGCCAACATTTGAGCGGATATATGTTCATATCGATGTCGATGGCGACGCACTTGAGATTGCGCAAACAGTAGTCCTGACACTCTTGCTCGCTGGTCGCATTGAACGACTCCAACGCACCGTATGCGATCGTGTCGTTCTCCTTTATTGCCTGAGGAACGCAGTCTACACACCCATTGCTATAGCATAGCATGGGACAGATTATAAAATCACTTTGTCATTCTGTCAGTTTGTCTGTAAGCACTTCCACGGCCGCAATTTTGATTCGATTTTGATGAAATTTTGCACAGTGATTCGGGGCCCGAAAAGTAAGATCTAGTTTGCTTGACGTGAATAATTATAGTCTAATCCACCACATCTTGATACTGTTGCTACACTACCTTGTGAAATTCAGAAGTCGTAGTTTGATCGTTTACAACAATGAATTCATACTGGGCAGCGCATGTGTAGGCTCAGAAATAATTAATCAAATAGCGACAAACATGAGTAACGGTTATTATCTTTCAGAAAGTCTTATGTGTTTCATCACAACATTTTTATTATTGCCTGTGCTTAAAATGTTTTTCTCCAGCACAAACGCAAGCGGTGGACTTTGACGCGACTCGCCAACAGTATTAACGTTCAATAACGCGCGAATCAGAGCGGCTCACTCGCTGTTGATACATCATTTCAGTTCGGCGACGTACCGTCTTACAAAGAATGCGATTACTGTTAATTATGCAACAGATTTTCAATGACTCAGTCGTCTCAGTGATTTTCTGAGCAGACGCATTCACTCCCCATTATGAATCAATTGTTGCAAATGACCAAACTAGGATTTCTGCATTTCACAAGGTAGTGTAGCGACATTTATAAAGTAAGGTTAGTCAAACTACAGCCGTTTAAGTCACGTTTTTTCATAATATTGTGTGCCAAAAATTATCAAAATCGGCCAGTGTTTCGAAAAGTTATTTAAAAAATAAAAGTGGCACGTTTTTTATTAAGACACAGCGTATATACACTGCAAAGCATAAAAACACACAAAATTTTTTTTCACCATAAGTTGAAGAAGGGTTACTCAATTTTAATAATTTTTGGTACACATATTCATGACACAACTGGCCACCAAATGGCTGTTCAGTTTTCCACCTCACCCAACATCTGCTTTTGCACTACTTGGGGAAAACAAAACAAGCAAAATATTACATTTTTATTCTATGCAGTGTTATTTGATTAAAATAATGCACATTTGGCACATTTTTTTCCCAAATTTCTAGCACTTCGGTTGAGAGTTTATCGAATTGTTTAGCTGTGCAACTGCTGACAGTAAATATTCGAAATATCGACCATTTGTGCAAACACAGGCAGGGAAATGCATTCTTCATTCGTTGATAGCTGCAGTGTTGATAATGTTCCGCTTCAGGCTCCAGCCTGCAGTCGCTTTTTGAGTTCATTGATATTTCTAAACAGATTCTCATAAACTTGTTAATAGCAATCTCTTCCTACTCTTGTTGCTGCATAACACAGCAAATACTGTCGAATGTACTGTGATCAGAGCTGTTACGTATCTATAATAATTAAATTTACTGATGTTTTTCTTTCTTTTTTTATCTCATGTTGCATTTGCTGTGTTCCCCCAAGTAATGCAGCAACAAACGTTTAGTGAGCTAAGAATTTGAACGGCCATTATTAAATAGCCATTAGGCCAGTTATGTCAAAAATGTTTATACCAAAAACTATTTTAAAAATCTCGTTATCCTTTTTTAAGTTCCTATCAGTAATGTCACGGATGGTTTTAACGTTTTTTTGTTAATTATAACGCTGATTTCATGTGTTTGAATTTCTCCAGGTAGTGCAGAAACATATGTTGGGTGAGGTGAAAACTTGAATACCATTGATGGCAAGTTGTGTCTAAAATATATTATTGTAATTGTACCAAAAATTATTAAAATCCAATAATCCGCCTTTATGTTATGATCGATAATTTTTTTGTGTGTTTTTATGCCTCACAGTGTACATGATATAACACCGCAAATATACTGTCGAATGGACTGTGATCAGAGCTATTACGTATTTATAATGATTAAATTTACTGATGTTTTTCTTTCTTTTTTATCCTATGTTATATCGTCAATTAACGTGTAAATAGCTCGTGCCAATTAGACGCCATTTAAAAAATTGTAGGGTCCAAATTTGTAAAGCGCTTCTGTTCACAAGTCCGACTCATGTAAACAGCGCTATATCATTATTATCAAATACCTAAACCCCCAGTCCGTGGCTTAGGGTCTAAGACGGCTGGCTAGCCGACTTAAGCTGTGGCTTAGGACTACTGACGGCTTATGGTGGCTGATGGCGGCTTGTTAGTGCAGCGACAGCAAGTCTGCAGAACAGCAGATAAAATTGGCTTTAAGTAGTAATAGGCCTATATTGTCCATTTTCTGATAATTATGGAAAGAGACAGCTTTAAGCTGCGCCGGTTTACGGCTTTTACGGTTTACTTTTTTGCCGGCATGGCTTCTGGACGAATTTGGTGGCGGCTTGCGGCTCAGCACGTTCCAATCTAACTAGGCCTACAGTTATGAAATACAAGAAATTTGAGCTAATGCTCACAAGACGCGCGAAAGCCTATAGCAGTTCCGGTTTAGTAGTTTAGCTGAAAATTGGGGTGTTCACGCTAAGTTAATATACAAATACTAAATTCTCTATCTGGATCGCATAACGATAGTTTCGTGGCGCTACCTTGTGAATAATATAGACTTGTATCGCAACTTGTATCGCAACCCAAAGTCGCCAAAAAATTCACAAAGTTTCCTATTTTAGCGTTCAAGGTCATCCAAGGTCATTGAATTCGGCGCCAATCGAGAGCAAGTGTACGACTTCCAGTTCCTATTAGTGATTAATAGTAACTTAGGCCCTATCTCGCACCGTTACTGAGATACAGCGACTTATTGGCCAAAAGTTGCAAATTTTGCCCACCCCACTCATTTAGCGCCCTCGTTCGGGGTGACCCCCTTCAAATTTATGGAAAACCTTTACGGTTCCTGAAACTAGAGTCTTCCAGGCAGTCAACGGTGAAGATTTGGTGACCCTATCTTGCACCGTTTTTACTGATTTACCCATATGTCGGACAGACGGACAGACAGAATTGCGATGGCTAAGACGCGCTGAAAGCAGTAGCTGCTTTCGCGCGTAAAAACATAAACTGACAGCTTGATAGAAACTACTGTCATTAATTTAACTTACTTGGAGCACAGCTGCCAGTGAGTTGGTAATGGTTTGTTCCTTGCTGACTGTAGATATTACCGTCTCTGAGGTGTGCGGGTTCAAAGTGCGGCCAGCACTGGAGCGGATGTGCGTTGACATTGATGTCGACGGCGACACAGTTCGGTACCCGAGCACACTCGTGTAAACACGCGTCGAGATCCGGCACCGTGAAAGAATCGTCCTTTTGCGCTCCTAATGCATTCGTGTTGTTTAGCACTTTCCAAAGAGGCTTACTACACACTGCAATGCATAGACACAGGTCAGCACTGCGTTGTTAGACTTAGAGCACCGCTCAAGACCACTTACGTCGACGAGAAGGAAACCCGAAATAATCTACAGCGCTAACCTATAAACTGCAACTACAGGCAACGACATGGCCATCAAATTTATTCAATCTTTAGCAGCCAAAAGACTCGTAGCAAGTAGGCCTACCTCTGGTCAGGGAAGCGGTAGTAGTCGTTGTGCCGCATGTCCTGTCGATGCGGTACTGGGTGAAGTGTAAAACGCTGATGTCGGTGTTGCCTGGCACGAGATTGCTGACATTTGTGTGCAGGAAGCACTGCCGTCTGCTGGCGTCAAACTCAACCGCGACGCACATATCAGTCTGTGCGCAGTAGTTCTGGCACGATGATGAGGACTTGTAGGCTGACTGCAGCCGAGATCCCGTCGACCGCTGATTGCTGTAAACTGTCCACTCCACGCATCCTACACCGCAACCACATCGACAACGCTATGCATCGTACTACTGCCGGATGCAGTAAATAAGCAAAAAAAACTCTTCCTACTGGTAGAAACAATGCGTTGTAACTTAATTGCGGTCAAACCGAGGCATTTAACGACTTGGCTACTATCGCAAGTTTAAAAACTTACCAACCTATCTAACGGTACAATACCCGAGCCCCTATACTACGTAGGCCTACCGTTCAGCCACAACGCAAAACGTTACAAACAGATGACAGACGGACGACACATCGCATCATAAGTTAACCGCGACCGCTAGTACGGTCGGCTAAAACATCTTTTGTCTGTTTTAGATAGACGTATTTTAAAAAAGTAAAGTGAGTGCACTGAAGTTTTAAAATTAAAAACCTACGAACCGGAAAGGCATTAGCGAAACTGTAGTTCGTTCATTGAGCTTTAAAAGTATTCAAACAAGCTTAGCCCGTATGCTGCGTTATGAAAGCCTTTAATTGCTTTGCCATCAGTGACTGTGAATCAAGCGAGTTCGTTGAATCGTCATTTCTTACTCGCCAGTCGTGACCAAGCAAGATGAATAAATAAGACAGTCAATCGTGGCCTCCTCTTCATGCGTAGGCCTCTACGCGCCCGTGGTCACTGGTCAGTCATACTGTGGCGCGCAAATTAGTAGAAAGCGTTAGTTAAACTGAGCAGTCATCTTATGAATGTCTCCGTACAATTCAAGACGATGAAGTGAAATTGTTAAACCCCTGTCAAAATTTGCATTTCCCTGTGCATAGTTTGGGACCACGACTAGTATTCTAACAGCGATGACGCTTATTGCCAAATTACCAAATTAGGCGTACTTTAGGGCTTGTTAAACGCAGCGTCGTAGACCAATACGTTGTGAGGCATAAAAACGCACCAATTGTTTTACAATAACTTGAATAAAGGTTATCCAATTTTACTAATTTTTGGTACACATATTCCTGACACAACTGGCCATCAAAAGGCAGTTCAGTTTCCCACTTCACCGAACGTCTGCTTCTGCACTACCTTGGAAAACAGAACAGATAAAATATGCATTAAAATCAACAAAAAAAACTTAATAAAATTTTATCTTTCCGGATATGTGGCCACCAACAGCCATCAATTACAAGGTCTGACTGTTGTGCAGCAGCACGTCTATTAAACAGGTTTAACATTCAGGAATACTGATGAATTCAAGAAGCGACTGGTGAAGTCTGGATTGGTCGGGAGCAGAACGTTATCGATGCTGCTATCAATGAATGGAGAAAGTGTCTCCGAGCCGAGCTCATAGAGCCTATTTTCGTGGGCCAACATTTCAAATACTTTTGTATGGTTAAAAACGGACATTTTGAAAAAAAAACTATCAACTAAAATGATGAAAATATGGACAAATGTGTTTTGTGTATTGTTTTAAGCAATAATATCAAAGTTGTTAAAAACGCAATATTTTGTTCGTTTTCTTTCCCCAGGCATTGCAAAAACAGACAATGGGCGAGGTGGGAAACTAAGCAATCATTTGACGGCCAGTCGTATTAAAACTTATTAAAATTGGATCACTTTTCTTCAAGTTATGATAAAAAAAAATCGGTGTGTTTTTATGCCTAACAGTGTAGTTCAAACTTCAAGATTCGACTAACCTTGTGCACTGCATCCGAGTTGCCTGAATACGAGCGAAAACAACGCAGCCACGAGACACGTTGCTGCAGGTTGCGGCATTATCATGTATCGTACTGGACACACGTCAGTCTAGACTAGAGATCGTTATAGAAGCAGTGGACGTCTCGCTAATACATACAGAAGACACATTCGTATCTTTCTCACGAAGCAGCTTACGCTTATGACGACCACAATATATAGGCCGATATTATAGCCAGCCATGCATGACTCGCAGGTAGAACGATCTATCGTATAACTAACCATAGGCCTACCTTAGGCATGCCTCCGCGCTTCCGTAACATACGTTCGTGCCTGTAGGTGGTGCACATTTCACACTGCACTTGAACAATTCACTCGTTGCTAAAAAGGGGCTATTATTCGCCTATGACGCTTACTGCATTACTCATCACACGCTAGCGCAGTGAGAAAGAACTTCTCAAGGAGCGTTCGAAGTGACGAAACTGAACTAAACTGAAAACCGGAGCGCGCAGGGTTTCGATTTATTTCTGTTACTTTGAAACACACTTTAAAAGCGCATACAACGCGAATGAAATGTGCTGTTTTTGAGAGCGGCGCAATGTCGTTTTAATTTCAGTTCAGCTTATTTCAATACAGCTCAGTTTAGATCTGTTGCTCTGTACACTACTTTAAGCGCTAACAAAATGCACGCGTTGCTAATTTAACAAAACCAGAGCTGTGGTCCACAAGATCGTTTTCCACTGTCTTTCAGAAAGTGGTAGAAGCTTTCAGTAGGCCTACATCGGTCACTATACATGCCTTAATTAAAAATCTACATACCCTGGTATTATTTTTAAAAAAATCTTTACTGCGGATTGAGAGAAAATAGGTGATCGTCGCCATATTTTTGTTTCTGTCGTTTCATGTTGTTTCGCAGACGAACACGCACACTAACTATTGTTGTAGCCAACCGTAACTACATCACTCCAAAATAGCAAGTAGTACGCGTGTAGTTTACAATAAATCAACACAGGCTATTTTTCACAAAGCTTAAATCCGACTGTCTTAATAATCCAGCAACTTTGGACAGTGGAAAATTTCAAGAATTATACACTAGCAGAAATATAAGCGGTGTCTACTTTTCATGCTTCGTAAACAGCCACCAGCACCGCCAGACTGAATCAGCCACTGTGGGTAGTTTACTTGCATTCTACCAGGTGCAAGAACTGCATGGCCTGTAGGTCACTGGTACAACGTAATTCAATTGGCAATTATGTAATGTTCAGCTGCACAACTGAGAATGCGAATGTCAAAAAATTGACATTAAAATGACACCTAACACCATGAATGCCGTACGGACTATAGATGAACTGCAGTAAAGTTCGTGATAAAATCTACTACCCAACATCAAAATTTGTCATCGCACTACCTTGGAAAATTTAAATGCTCAACTGCACAACTTTAATGCAAAGCTGTTCAATCAATGCACAACGCACAACCATTTAACTACATATGGTTAATGTAGGCTATATAAGAGAACTTAACTTAAATTTTCAATCACATGTAGATGCAGATTAATTAACAGCATGTGTTCAAAATATCCATCATCATTCAACAAGCACCGTGTCCAGAAAAAAAGTCAACACTTATTCCTGTATAACTTCAACAAATGTAACTTTGCTTTTGTAATTTTTGGCACCCATTATCATAATGATACGCTTTAATAAAAACATCTGAAACTTATCTTCAAAGTTTACTTCTTACTGAGTATAGCTGATGTAATCGTGATGACATGGAAAATGCCATTTTTGCGGAAAGATGACGTCTAAATGAGCCTCTGCAATACGAAAACAGGAAAACTACTGAAAAAATTGCAGTAAAAAGCTTGAGACATTGTTGTCATAGAAATAAGTTACTTTTTATCAAAATTTTTTAACCTATCTTGATTTTTGCCATGATAAGTGTGGCTGTCACGTGCACAACGGGAACGTCGTTGTGCAGCAGCTGTTATCAGCGAGCAGCGTCATTTCTGCAGCATGCGTTAGCGTCGCAGCACTGCACATTTGTAAAAAAGTTGTTGACTCAAAAGTTGGTTGATAACAAGTTTTGTCACTGATGCTGACAACTAAGGCAGCTACAGGCAAAAAAGACTATTTTTTGGCATTTTTGTTTATTTTGGCATGAAGTAGAGTAAGAATATGAAGAGTGTTTTTTTACACGGTAAAGTGGCATCAGTATTCGAACAAAGTGAACTGTCAGTACACTGTCAGTTGCATGTTACTTTTTCAATGTTGTCTACCAAAAATTATAAACACACGTTCAAACATGTTAAAGTTATTAACTGAAACACTCTTAGCGTTTTTCACTTCTGATACAATAAAAACGGCATTTTCGACGACGTCATAATTACGTCAGCTCTACGTAGTGACATGGCAATATAAAGAGAAAATATTTCTACAGTTTAATCAAGTAAATATCCAGGACCACTCATGCCAAAAATTATGAAAATAGGTTCAAGTTTGTCAAAGATATGTCAAAAATACCGTAGACTCTTTTTTCCGGACACGGTGTAGTTACCGCTAAAAGTTGCAACATACGACTAGTATTCAGAAGAAGACACATAAACATATAACAAACACACTATGTACAAACCAGACATGTAGCCAAGAGGGTGGGAAAAAGTTTGATGGAGTTGAATCAATCCCCTTGTCAGCCGAAACCATAAAACACTGCATAAAAAGCCAAAAATATGTCACAATCAAATGTGATGTTCAATCTTGTGACCAGGCCGTTGCCACGAACCCTACTGGGAAAGTTTACTACACTCCCTAGCTGGATTAGTGTAAGACTATTTTGCAGCCCAGGGGCTGGAGTTGAATCCCCACCTCTTTGAAAGAGTATGGCCAGCAATCAATGAGAATCACAGCAATAACAAAAAGCAGTAGTTCTCTGCTTAACATCACATGTGACCGTCAGACAATGGTGACAATGTCGGAAGGAAAGTGGTCCATCAACATGATGCCTTTGCCACAGTTGACATCCAACTCATCAATGAAACCGAACCAGTAGATCACCAGACCCGAGCCAAACCTCAACGCAACAACACAGCAACTCATTCACTCGTGGAATTTTCACTACCAGTAACAAAAACAAAGTTGCTAATAATAGAAAAATGAAGTTGTTAACAACAAGCGTAGCTAAAACGAAACATAAAACAGAACTAAAACTAAGTAATAAATGAATTGAAAAATCACACACCAACATGCTAATCGAAGAATAATTACAAATCTATACAGATTCAACTGTAACAGACATATTCCGCATTCGCCAAGCTAGATAGTGGTCCAAAACTGCTGCCTCAAAAAGCTTCGCAGATTGCTGTTCACAGTAAAACTGATACATTTATTGATGCCCAACCAAGTGTCAAGATCAAAAACATGAATAGTAACAAATTAATGACAAAAAGCTTGAAAGCAATAATAACTTAGACACTTAATTATGAAACTTCAGATGTTGCAGTTATACACACACGTTTGTAATTATAAAGGCAGCAGTTGCCCGAGATGACTTGCTCACAAATGCAGCATTTAAACTACGCAGTTCACACTTGCTAATAGCCTGTACTGTGTGGCATGGTGGTATAGTGATAGCGTGTCGAACTCGTGACCTGGAGGTCCCGAATTCGATCCCAGCCCAGTGCTCTGCTAGTTAACGACCCTAGGCAAGTTGTTCAACCACATGTGCCTCTGTCACCAAGCAGTATAATTTGGTACCGGTTTCACCACTGGGAAGTACATGGGAGAGGTCTGGCCTACCGGCTATGTAACTGAGCAGTGGCTCACTGCTAACTCAGGGCCTTGAAACGGAGATGAGCACCGCCTTACAGACACAGAGCTGTGAAGGAGCGCTGTTCATTACGGGAATTTTACCTTACCTTACTATAGCATGCATAATCTCATCACCAATGGAGCTGTCACTAACCTGTTCTGATAACTCCAGAACTGGTCTTTCAGATAGCCAGCATGGCTGTCCTCATCGCCAAATGAAGCTTTGCTCTCAATCCAGTTCACAATGTAGCCATTAACAGCTGATGCAGCAACACACACAATACACATGATGCCAGATAATGCACAGCAACCAAGCACGGACAACAGCACTTCATACTGCAGTCAGCATGCGGTAACGACATATGGCATAAGAACTTTCATATATCTAAATGAAAAGCAGGCCAGTGCTCGATACTAATACTAGTGCTAAGTTAAATAGCGTAAAATAAAAAGAAACTCTCGTTATCAAATAACTAGTTACTAATGTATCAAAAGTAACCAGTTACTTGCTTTCTAAAATTGTAACTAGCCATTTTACTAAATACTCCAAGAAAGTTTCTGCAGATAGGTAATGCCAACAGCTGAATGTTTACTGGTCTTGACAGATAAAATGTTGTAAGGCGTTAATACAGTATAAAGGTAACGTGTTATTGAGCTAGTTACTCCATAAAATAACGTGTCACTATTCACATAAAGTCAATATCTCTCAGCACCATGATACTGTTGGGTGGATGACAGAAGAGGCATTCAAACTATAAAAAAGTCTGCTCTAAAAATTCTGATAAGTTCGACTTTTGTAGAATAAAAAATAAATAAATAAATTCATTTGTAGCAAACACAATCCAACCAAGTCAGTTGCCTCATGTACCAAATTTACCAAAATGAGCAAAACTGCACAAAGTAATAAAACACTCTGCAAAAATATCTTCTAGCAGTTTTCTAGCAAGGAGTCAACGTGCCTGTCAAGTGTCAAATGTGGCCACACATGATAATAACTAACTACAGGGTGTTCCAAAAATAAATTTCTGCTTGTAACAGTGAAAGAATGGTTAAAATCGGTGCTGAATTACCAAAGTTATCCCAAAAATAAAACTGGGTATCTGTTTTTTTTGGAACACCCTGTACATGGTGGCTATATTATAGAAAACAAAAAAAAGCATACATATAACTCATGAAAAACTAGCCAATTAAAGTAAAGTGGTGAGTGATAATATATATTCAGATCAATCAAGCCATCTACACTGCACTAAATAATATCAGCAGATTGGGCAGTTCTTAGTACTTACCGACAGGAACATGAAGAATGTAATCTGGAGTCTTATCGTAACCTTTTCCTCGTAACTGGGTTTCATCTACAATTGCCATGCACATATGCTACAGTGTATCCTGAATTAAGATAGGCACAAAAATCATACTGAAAGTGAATTAAACGTGTGAGACAAAAAGGAAGACATGCTTGTGCTGTAAATGCCAAAGTAATCTGTGGCAACATGCATATCATGAAATTGTCTAACACATGAAAATAATTGTAACATTTTGCATAACGCAAAAAATTACAGACCCAAAAGCAACTAGACAGCATACACAACTGTCAACTGTGATTTAGGTAGGAAGAAACTCTGTATCTGGACTGTGATCTAGATCAACACCAAAATCTAGCTAACTTGTCTAAAAATTTGATGAGAACGACTAAATCCATTTGTAAATTTTGCAGCAGTGCTGCAGAAAACAAAACTAAATGATTCAGACTTGTATGGAACTCATGGGAAAAATAATGTGTAAAAATATGCAGATTACTCTAATTGTGAAAAAGTACAAGATTCACAATAAAACGCCTATAGAGTTAACTATTGCCATAATGCTTCAATAAAAACAATATTTGATTAATAATGCATAAGCTTAATCAACAGATAACAATTGACAGAGTACTGTTAAGAAAATACCCTCACCAAGATAAGCCAGTCCAGCTTCATCTAGCTTTTGTCGAAGCAGAAACTCATACTCATGACCTACAGAACTGAAACTGAAGTTAAGAAAAACTGCCAGCCACTAGTTCTTAGTCTGGGAGACACGGAACTTAAAGTCCAAGTCACACAAAAAAATGATATTGGCTAAATATCTGTAGGATGTAATGCTAATTAATAATACCCTGATCAGTTGAAATAAAAACATCGCTTTACATCAATTTCAATAAAAATACTGTCATGCGAATGGAATGATGACGTCACGAACAACGCTTTGTGTATAGCGTGTACAGTCAGCTCCACTTATATGCACATCGGTTATAAGCACACTCCACGATGTGTGTCTAGTCCCATCTGAGTTTATACTATGTCAATGGCAGTCAACTTCGCTTATAAGCACCAGCAATATTTGCATGATTCAGCTATAAGCACGCACCCTTTTGGTCCTAGCGCCATGACTTACTTCGGTTATAAGCAACTTGGCTTACATACATAAGACCGCCTGTAGTCACCCACTTAACGCTCACTGGCATGCCGGTGACGAAATCTGAACCCCAGAATTATGCGGGTAGGCAAAACTAGTGAGCACCATGCATCATGCGGGCTATAATAGTGCATCTCCCCACCCCAGAGATGAGTGAGGCGACTGTTTCCTGTGGCGTGGATGACGGCCTATTGTAACTGCGTGTTGTAACTGACTGCAATGGTCCTATAAGCTAACTACCGTTAAATGCACGCTCTGTTTACATGCAAGTCAGCTTGCGGTCTCAAGGCCGTGCATATAAGCGACACACGTTTTGAGCTGGCCGTAGAGTTGATGCAGCGCACGCTCAGAGAGGGGAACTAGCTTGCATTCCGGAAGTGAAAATCAGAATCTGTCAGCGATTGGTGCAGCTGAAAGGGCATACAGTCGGACTACTTTCGGCAGCGACTTCTCAAAATGCAAGCAAAGTCTTTTTGCTTGGTACCATGCTCCATCGACGCTGCTAGCATTCAAATTTTGTCGAATGCTACATTGATGCTAATAGTTGTTTGTGATGTCACACTTTCGTCACATTTATCCACATTAAACTTTATTTTTACAGTATAAAGATAGCATTGGCAACAGAAGGATTAATAAAGCACGCCATTTGTCTTGTTAGCATTTGATTAAGCCAATTAGCACTTTACAACACTTACGTAAACTGATGCGACTTGGACTTTAACAATCACATACAGAAATTGTTTCCAACTAGAAAACTACGCTGACCCAGTGCAGTGGTGACAAATTATGCAGCCAGCCACCTACAGCTGTGCAGCTGTAACCATTACCCTTGACTTTATAAAGTAACAAGAACTATTATTAGATTGTAACCAATCTAATGTACTCGATCTCGCATGCATCATTTTCTTTTGTATTCTTTTAGAAGCTTTTTTGTTCCTTTCAGTTTGTATTAGAGACCCGGCATCTAATTGAGACCCGTTTAATATTATAGTAATAGTGACTAGCGTCGAGGTTATTATTGGAAATTGTCTCCCCATAGTTCATAAAATACTGCCCGATTTTAGGAACTGAAAAAAAAATTCCAATAACTGTCGATGACGCTAGTTGCCATTTGTCTTGTTATACCACAGCACATGTATCTATCTGGCACCGTTACGGAGATATGGCACCTCAAAGATAATGGGGTTACGACCTTGACCTTTTGGGGTCACGTGACGTCATCGATCACGTGACCATTCGACGCCCAGGGGTCCATATGGGTGGTCCATAGTGACCTTGTGCGTATCTAGCACCGTTATGGAGCTGTAGCTGTTTGAAGTTCTTCCAGGAAGGCTCTTCCAGGAACAGAGGTTGGTCATTGGTTGGTCGGTCGGTCATCCGTCGGTCCTCAATATTACACTGATGACATATACTCCTCTTCGCTATGTTAGAAATGTAGCGCGCGAGGAGTAAAAATTGGCAGATCAGTTACTCACTCCATGCATAGGAAACGTTCAGACATATTTTTGTTTTCTATTGTTTCTGAGTTGAGAGTTATGAGAATTTGAGTTAAAAGCTCATACAACACAGACAACAGAACAACCTGATGGACAGATGGACAAGACCCATAATTTGCCCTATTAAGACAGTGAAACAATAACCACTTCCACACATCCTACATGGTTCAGGACACAAAAAAAACTCTTTTATGATATGAGTCACGAGAGAAAGGATGCTGTCTGATGGAGTCGACGACAGGACCATATACATCATCAGCTGCAAGGCACTGGAAACAGCACAAAGCAAATACTTCAATTTTTCAATCAGTCAAACTAACACATCCACACATGTATAGCACCATCTGTCACAAGCAAATCTGAGGTGCAACAGAATCAGAGTAACACTTTGCGGTTTATAACAAGTGAGTGAGTGACTGAGTAAGTTGGGTTTAACATCCCACCCAACACAAAGACAGCCTTTCCAGGCAATGTACATACACATAATAAGGGAACGTAAAAAAACGTAAAGTCGTTCCCGAGCCTTACGGCCCATAGGGCAGCACTGATATCCATTTCCTAAGGCCCTCAGCCAGACACCAGTTTACCAGTTTTCACACTGTGAGACCACGAATATGGGGCCAGTGTGTGCCTGTTTACGTCCCAGCGGTGAAGCCAGTACCAAATTATACTGACTGGTGACAGAGGCATATGTGTGTGAACAACTTGCCTAAGGTCGTTACACGGCAGTGTCCCGGTGTGGAGTCGAACCTGCGTCTCTGAGTTGCCTCAGGATTACAAGTCCGACACATTACTGCTAGACTACCGAGCCACACTGAACAGAAAGTTTATATGGTTCATAATAAAAACCACACTACAATGAGCAAGGGGGTAAAAAATACCTCATACACAATGCTGATCACTTAACAGACATGAAGTCAATTTACAGAATGACTCAAGAACAAAAAATTTTGTCAGTCATTTCTCATTCAGAGCAGCTCTTACAAGACATTAAACACTGAAAAATATTTGGCTTTTTCGCTCAACAAAATGTGTCTCACGTTCTGGCATTTAAAGCTAGAGCTCCCGTGACACCACACACGATGCAAAAGTGGTTAAGAGATGATCGCAATATGGTAGTAAAACAGCCGCTTCCTGTGTGGCTACCTTCTTGTGGTGGAAGCATCTGGGCCTGACGTCGACCGAGTGACCAGCGACCACTGGCAACGGTCACCTGCCACTCGCCTCTGACCTCACCGGCTCAGCAAAGCACTGCAACCACCTGGAATCAAATTCCTGGAAGTTCATCACAGGCATGCTTGTAACTGATCCACGACGCCTCTGGGACTTTTTGGAACGGATTGGGGTGGTGACCCGCCTCCTTGACCAGGAATAAGAAATAGAGAAAGCAAAACAACCATCTCAAAATGCAAATGTTTAGTAAAGACGGTGGTAATATGTCACCATAGCAACCATCAAATCAAATCAATGTTTACTATGGTGCTGGTGCTATAGCCAGTAAAGGTAAACAAGTAAAGCCCTGCTATTGCAAACAGGAACTCGCAACAGCCGGATACGTAGACTTCATCTGCAGCTTTTGGCTACAGTTTCAAAAAAAGCACAGTAAAACAAAATCATTCGCCCGAAACTGCCAGACGACACCGTTGTCATTCTCTGTCAATCACTTTGACTAATTTTCATAACACAGCATTAGAAGATATTACTGGTATAAAAACACTGCATTGCACAAATAAAGCTATGAGCATACCACATCAATCTCAACAGCTAATGTGACATCATCGATCAAACTGGTGTCTTTCAGAAGGTCCGACACAACTGACTTTGGTGCTGCAACGCATAAGATCAGCTGTCAGTAAAGCAGTACCAATAAAACCTCATTAATAGATGACAACTGAAATACAGCAGTGTGCATTTGTATTGTCTAAGATACTGATTAAGAATGGTTTTCACAGACTATTTAAGCAAGCCTCACAAACTCACATGCAGGGGTCTGTATGATGATGCATAATCTTTAGTTCAATATGGCTTACTGTTAGTGTTCTACAGTTACTGCAACTCTATCCAGTAGGCCTACCATTTTTTGGCTGAAAAAAAAACAATAAAAAATAAAAAACAATCTCACATTCCAGATCTTGCTAAATATTTAACTCAGCTACAAACACTGGTCATCTTATCAAAACTTCAGCCAAATCTGACATCATATGTATAGAATGCTAGACAATTAAATCAGTGTAACAATGTGTTAAGTTATTTCATCACGGTCCCTAGACTTAATGTAATATACACCATGTCTCAATAAAAAAAACGTGCCACTTTTATTTTTTTGAATAACTTCGTGAAAGATTGGCCGATTTTGATAATTTATGGCACACAACATCATGAAAAAATTTGACATAAATGACTATAGTCGCCCATCTCACCTTGATCTTGTAGCTACATGACCTTGTGTTATTTAAAAGTCGTAGTTTGGCCGTTTACAACAATAAATTCGTACTGGGTAGCACATGCAGCAGCTGAGAGATAATTACTTGAATAGCGACAAATGTGAATAACAGTTGTTATCTCTCGGAAAGTTTTACGTGTTGCATCACATCATTTTATTACTGCATGTGTTCAAGTGTCCTTCTTCAGCATGAACGCAAGCGATGGACACTGATGCGACTTGCCAACAGCACGTTCAATAACCCGTGACCCAGAGCAGCTCACTTGCTATTGATGCAAAATTTCAGTTCGCTGACGTAGATCTCAAAATAAATACAATTAATGTTAAAAATGCAACAGATTTTCAATGATATTGTGGTCTAAGTGATTTTCTGAGCCAACGTATGTGCTCCCCAATATAAATTCATTGTTGTAAATGACCAAACTATGACTTCTGCATTTCACAAGGTAGTGTAGCAACAGTATTAAGATGAAATGGGCTAGACTAAAATAATTTACATCAAGTTTCTTCCTGATGTTCTGTGCCAAAAATGATAAAAATCAGCCAATGTTTCATGGAGTTATTCAAAAAAAAAGTTGCACGTTTTTTATTGAGAACGGTGTGTAAGCTATTTGCTGGGTGCCAATCTATATAGCCTTCGACCATCTGCAGTCATGTTACAATACGTAATACATAAGCATACAGCCGGTGTATTGCATGAAACATACGTGGATTCCCACCATAGCGACTGTATGCCAAATGCCGCTCTAGTATAAGCCGAGCCATCAGCGCTGGTGACAGATCAATCTGAATTTCACAAGTACCACAACCACATTTAGCAGAGCAATATCACAGTTCCTCAGTAAAACAATTGAAAATCCATTTACACTATTAATTATTACCAGATGCCACTTAATTTCCCATTTTTAAAATATTTCACTTCTAGTTTCACATTTTCCCACAGATTAAATTACAACAAGAACTTCAAAGTTCCTGCATAAGGACTCAAAATGCAAAATGCTCAGTACCCACACTTTACAGTATTGACAACTGAAAATTCTATACATTTCTTATCACTCTTGGTTCCATTTAATTAATGCGGTTCATTTCTAGTACTAGTTTCAGCTGATCAAAATATGACCAATTCAAGCAAAACATTTGCAATGTTAACTACACCATAAATGATACTTGCAAAGTTACTGGTGATGTATTACATCTGCTGCTACTGCTGCATGCTAAACTGTAAAAAACAGCCTTTGAAATGAGCAATATCGTGGGGACTCTTGCAACAGCCAAATGCACTTTTATTGTTGTTATACCTGATGTGCCATGTTGAGCATAGCATGCTTCTGTTTCTGTGATTCTTCACAAAACCTGCAAAAATCACAATATTTGGTTCCATTCACACAGCCGCTGACAACCAAACAAGATCTACAAGTTCCAAAAATTACAAACAAACAAATGTTAATTAGCAGTTTTTTAGCAGTGGCAACAATCAGTGCACAAAGAATGTCAGATTAGAAGTAGAACACACCGAAAGTAGTACTCATTCATTTTCTCCACTTGACGATGCTTGTGATGCGACTTCTTCATTGCTCTCTAAACTCACAAATTATCACTACCAACAATTTTAATATGACATAAACAAATACAAAAAACAAACATAAACAGCTGCATGGCATAAACTAATTATTATACTAACTTCGTGACTAAATACAATTATGCCAAAAGCAAATTAGAGTCTCAACATCATACAGTGTCATCAACTATCTCAGTTCAAACTTAAGAGAATATAAAACAAATTTAAGATCCCAGAATATGACTTAAAAATAAATAAGTCCACGATCACAAATACCACTAATAAAATACAATGTAACTGCAAACTTAAAAGACTGAATATCATGATGTCAATAAAAAATGCATACATGTTCAGTTGCTTACTGCATTACAGTTACATTCAGTCACTGTGTTGTTTAAATTTTTTTTTGACACAACAACAGCAGTAATGATTGTTTAATTAAAAACAACAATTCATGAAATACAAATTAACATTACTTCTTCATCCTGCCACGACAGTGTTTTCGACTCATCGAACTGAGAATAATGGCAGCATGCTGTGTCCAATCCAAGTCAGGAACATTATCATCCTTCAGTTCAGTGACTAGCAGTTGGATGATAAAAAGTCACATTGCTTGTTTAAACTTCTGCTACAACCACTCCCGAAAGTTTGCATATAAAGATTGGCCTAACCTGCAGTGGCTGTAAAGAGTGTTAAAAATGCAAGTGTGCAATGTTACCTGTCTATCCTGTGAAAAAATACTCCCCAGTGTTTTTGTAGAAAACCTACAAAAGCACACATTATAATAACAGCAAACAAATAAAATCAAAAACAATAACAAAACAATGTGTACATCATAGGCTCCTCCGGTAACGTAGCGGCCACAAGCCAGCTTGTTGCTGCTATGCAACTGGACACGTGGCTATGGCAAGACAGCTACGAGCCGCTACAAGCATATTGTAGCGTATTTTTACGCTACATTACAGTTTAGGCCAACATCCGAGCTTCTGAATGAAAGTTGAAAAACCACTGATCTAAACGTGTCAATGCACAGTATAAAATAACATAATTGCAAAATTGTTTTCTTAATTACTATTTTTACTCAAAACTCGCCTATTACAAGCAACAGCAGCCATATTTAGTGGACAAATATGATGTCACGTTCATCTGCACTAGCCGCTAAGGTAGATGATTGTCTGATGAAAAACCGTAGTGGCTTGCAATGTATCGCAGCCAAAATCTCGTAGCCGCTAAGTTGCCGGACGTGCCTTATATGTCCTATATTCACAGATGCAGATGTTCTTAACTACAAGAGAAAAAGGACAAGAGTTTATTTCTCTATAACATCAATACAACTAAATAAAGTTACAAAACATGAAATTATGAACAGAAGTTCTGTGCCTATGTCCATATCTAGCCAAACCATAAAATACTGTCTTTTTTCAACTGTCATCGTCTCTGTTCCATTCTGATTTATATATTCACCAAGGTACTTGTACTCATTAGCCTTATTATTACAAGTATACTGCATGCTTTACTTCACAGCAACTCACTGCAGATAATATTCAGCCGAGCCTACACACAAACCGGTACCCACAGACCAGTATGATACAAGATGCACCGTGTAAAACATACTGTGGATATTTTTCTGCAACATTCTGAATAGCGAACTCGGTCCAGCGTAATGATCGCAATAACTCAACAATCTCCTTATAAACTGACAACTTCATTTTCCAGTTTAATGCCTACATAAGTGGACTAACGACTACAGTAATATCTTTACATTTTAATCTGCCGCCATTTTACTTCCGGTATGACTATGCTTCCAATTAGCCTGAAATAAATAACAAATCAACAATAAACAGGCTTAGGTACGGTTCAGGCTGGATTTTACGCAATATCTTAATTAAATATTTGGTTTTTATTGTTTTTTTCTTTTTTTTCAGTTACAAATGTACATTACACAACGTTATTGGTGAGGAAATGTCTTAATATTTTGCGTATGTTTAGTCAGGATATTTTCATTAATATTTC
>Ga0056128_1001173_pt1 | contig 28210 bp, 16 predicted proteins | sample WorMetLIZISLAND2_FD_71113 | JGI IMG/M metagenome (GOLD analysis project Ga0056128, IMG submission 71113) | Marine gutless worms symbiont microbial communities from Max Planck institute for Marine Microbiology, Germany - Olavius geniculatus... ... | reverse complement strand
GCGACTGAAGGCTTGTGTTGGAGCTTGGAGCTGTCGGTGGACACTTCGAACATTCACAGTGACAATGGAATTTTGGCATCTGATCATTAGTTAACTGTGTTGTTTGACTTGTTTCAACGACGTTGTTAAACTGGTGTTGTAGCTTGAACATTTTTTCACGCTGAAAAATCGGTAAGCGGTCATGTTAAAAAATCTATAACTCTGTCATTTTTCAACGGAATCAAATTTTATTTGGCATTTAGCCGTAGAACAATTTAGTAAATAAATCTGTAAATTTTCAGATTAAAATGCTAAACGGTTGCTGAGAAAACAGCTAAAAACTTTAGGGGGCTAGTTTTTTCTGCCGCACCCTGTACAGTCCACTACTACTACTAACACTACTATATGATGTCATACGATATGATTCACAAAAACATGTTGCTGAAGTTCTTGAGGAGGTAAATGTCTACTATACTACTACTACTATTGAAGCTACTACTACTATATGATTTGGTTGACTTACGACAGCATGTTGCTAAGGTTCATGAGATTGAGAAGGTTAATGTCCTGCTGTTCACCACCTGGTCTTCTCCCACCAAAACCACCGGCTCCATAACCACTACCACCACCAAAACCAGCGCCACTGCCTCGCTGAGAGCGCTGGGGTGGCGAACGATACTCGGGACTGTGTGAACGATGGCCCGCTACAACATAACCAATCACATGGCACACCTTCAACGAAGGAAGTAAGTAAATACAGTATTTAGAGTGCACGATGTCAGCCAGTAGCCGCATCTGAAGCACTTGGTTGAGCTGCTAGGGGGAGCAGTAGACCTGCTGGAAGCAGTGAGTTTCAAGGAGGCGACGAAATATGTATGCAAAAGTAGAACTGCAAATGTTAAATTATAGAGTCCGAAGATCAACCAATCACATAATGAATTCATCGCAAACAACAAAAATAACAACAAGAACAACAATAACAACTTCGGAATTATTTGGTTATTGAACGTAGGTAAAGTTGGGTACACTCTATCGTCCCTTTCCTTTTCCTGTTCTTTCGGAAACAAGTTGAGTTTGCTAGCGCTGAGGAGGGGAGAGGCACGGTACTCAGGACTGTGCGTCAGACACAGTCAAAAAAATGATGACCCACTGCAGCATAATCAATCACATGGCATTAATGCAAGTAATAAAAATTTCCTTGTAAATGAACTTTTTAATGATAATAATCACGCAGTGATATGGTGCCATCTGACGGTCTCCAGACGTTCAATGGAAGCTGCAAATTTGCCTGCTTTTTACGCACGAAAGCAGCTACTGCTTTCAGCGGGTCTTACCCATCTCAATTCTATCCGTCTATCTGAGTGGATCAGTCAAAAACGATGCAAGCTAGGATCACCAAATTTTCACCATCAACTGCCCAGAAGACTCTAGCTTCAGGAACTGTAAAGCTTTTCCGTAAATTCGAAGGGGGTGGGAAAAATTTGTGATTTTTAGCCAATAAGTTGTTGTATCTCAATAACGGTGCAAGATAGGGCCTAGGTTACTATTAATCACTAATAGGAAGTCGTACACTGGCTCTCGATTGCCACCGAATTCAATGACCTTGGATGACCCTGAGGGCTAAAATAGGGGTTTTTATGGATTTTTTTTGGTGATTTCAGGCTGCGAGACACATTGCAAGAGCGAACTGTGCCAAAACCGAGATAGACATAGAAGACAAGCTGTATATTAAATTTTCAGCATTGAACGCAGATTTCAACGGTTCAAGTCTCGATTTTCTAGGTTCAAAGAAACCTGCGCATGAAGACATCAAATAATGATACTCCTGTAAAAGTCGCTATTTTACCGATATTGGCCAGTCGCAGTCGTTCGTGAAAACGGTTGCAGATAAGCATGGGCATGCTATAGGCTTTTGTGCATCTCGTGAGCATTAGCTCAAATTTCTTGTTAATATTTGGAGATGCAAAAAATCACAGTTATCTGCAGTCTGCATGATCCAGTATCATTTTCCCTGACTTTTCAAGAATAATATTTTTCCCTGACATTTCCCTGACAACACAAATTCCCTGACTTTTTCCAGTTTTCCCTGATCTGTAGGAACCCTGTAACATACACACGATGTCAGATACCTGGCAGCATGGGTCTATCATTGTGAGGTAGCAATGGTCTGTCGTAGTGTCCATAGTCATCATGACGGTCATATCCTCTCATATCTCTGTCCATAGGATAGTCACGATTCATGCCTGCAAATACCACCTCAGACATTATACTACCGCAAGCTGCAGCAAGCTACAATTAATAGAAATAAGGCATAAAATGACTCAAAACTTACTTTTACAATTAACACTGTAACATTACACAAAAGTTATATTTTCGTTTTTAAATGCAGCACACTCTAGTTCCTATTTGATTCACTCTAAATGCTGCCATTGTATAATTCAATGGCTGTATAATATTAATGGTGGAACTACTGAGTTATGAAAGAGAGACGACATAGGACTAACACTATGCCCTTAAATGCCCCAAAATGGGGACTTCCAGCCCAAATTTTCAATTTGAAGAAAAATTTTCTGACAACAAGAAAAATTTTCTGACAGGCCAAATGCGGCTTTGCCCCTCTGTCACTGGCCACTGCAAGTTTTTGTGAAACACTAAGATAAAATTGATTAACTTCACTATTTGACTTAGACTTTCATTGAGCCAATTCAGTGATAAAGCTAAAGCCGAATGCTGAATACTAAAGTTTTTATTTAGACCAAAGTTCAACAAAACTTAAGTCTAAGTATGTACTTATCCCATACTTTTCGACTTGAGACTTTCACTGGGTGAAAATTTCAAACTTAGACAAAAGCTTCCACTCAAAAAAAGACTTAGCAAATCACTTCACTTCTTGGAGCCAAAACTTCATATTCAGACCAAACTTTACAGCTCAGAAAATTGACTCAGTAGAAGTCTAAGTCAAACAGTGAAGTCACCCAATATGATACAAGAAAGCTCAGCTGTCACTAGAAAAGACGTGCTATAGCCTGTTGCAGTTCAAGGTCATCCAACATCAATGATTTTCATTTTATCTGAAAGAACGTATGCAATTTCTTATTAGTCATCAATAGCAATTTTGGCCCTATCTCTCACCATTTAGCCACAATGCATCCGTAATGGACAAACAGACGACAGATGACAATTGTGCCACAAATGTGCTATACAGCATAGATGTAGCGGATCAAAAATGGCAAGAAAGAATGATACGTAGGCCAACAAACCCATGTCGTCATAACGCATCATCTTCGCCGGAGGTCGACTGTCATATGAGCTACTACGACCACCAGTACGACTCAGTGCACCTCCGCGGGTTAGACTCGGACCATCTCCATAAGCACCAGACGCCGGTAGCACAGACTGACTGAGCAGTGGTGTCACATTGCCTCCACTAATAAACAGTACAAAAATACAATATTTTACATTACAATAAGCAGTACAATAAGGTGAAGGCATAGGTAATTGCATGGACCACAAAGCTCTCACAACTCTGGGAGTCTGTAGGGGCGGCGCTCATCTCTGTCTCTAGGCCCTGAGCCGGCAGCGAGTGCAAACACAACTCAGTTACATCGGCGGTAGGCCAGACATCTACCATATACTGCCGTTTACTTTCCCATCGGCTAGGCCGGCATCACAGTATACTGCTTGGTGACAGAGGCACATGCATGTGAACAGCTTGCCCAAAATTGTTACCTGGCGGTGCACCAGGTGGGAATCAAACTGTGGAACTCCGGGTCACCAGTTTGACACGCTACCACTACACCACCAAGCCGGTAAACAGCACAATAAATTCCCTCCCTACTGATGTTCGCAAGAGTTTTTCTATAGCTTACTTCCATCGCCAACTTAGAACTTTTCTTTTCTCAACCTCTGGTCAACAACTTCAGTTTGCCTCACGCTGGCACCTCAGTTTCAGCAAGTTTCTCGCCGACATTATTGTGCGCTATAAAAATGTATTTACTTACTTACTTAATTCACTTACAATATCATTAGTATTAGCAATAAGCAGACTACATAGAATTGATTTTATCGAATAACTTTTGTGGGTGTGGTTTAACTGCACGAAAAAATCAATGAACCATGACACAGCTGATATTTTTGTCTGCTATTTCATATCAGCTAGCGGAACAGCAAAATAAAGATCGCAAAATGATATTTGCATTGCTTCCTTCTCTTCTAATGAACAAAAACAAATAACAAAAAAAAATAATAAATAAATAAACTAAATTAATATCCATCTACCATTGCAAACAATTACCAATGCATTGTATGCCATTCAACGGCGTAACTGGTAATCTACTATAAAATTGGGCTGTTTGTCTAATACGGCGTTCAGTAATAATATCACATTTGAAATGTATACATATGCTTACATACAGTACACTACATTCGTAATGTGAAAAAAATGTCCGTCAAATAGGCTGAATAAAAACATGGAAATGTAAAGCAGTTTTGGCTAGCAGTTACACACGAAGAAAAAAACTGTATCGTTCGACAGGATCCACATGTAACACGGGATCTGCAACACACAGGTTTTATAAACGACGTTCTTTCTACCCCGAAATAACAAAGAACATTGTAACAACAAGCTATCACAATGTTCATCTATTTGGGGATGCTCTAGTTCACTGCAATAAATGTTGGTATAGAAAAATTGCAACAAGTATGGTTTCATACCAGTCGAAGCAAAATTCACGACCTGGCTGAAGCTAAGGCAAGGCACATTCACCTGTGTCAGCTGGCAGGTAACACTGCACGATCTAATATGGCAGGTGATGCTCTGTAGCTCTGAGACAGGGAGATAGGTTCCCATGAAAAGCTATAGAGAACCTTCAACCAAAAGCACCAATACCGAAACAATATGAGTATAACTTAAGACATAAGACAAACCCGAGCAAACATTCACCTATGTCGGCTGGCAGGTAACACTGTATGATCCCATATGGCAGGTGATGCTCCGTACTCTGAGATGGGCTCCTGTGAAGAGCTATAGAAAACTTCTAACCATTAGGATCAATAGCAAAGCAATACAAATATAACTTGAAGCATAAGACACACCCAAGCATTCCAAGGTTCGGTTGCTGCATGATTCTAGCGAGTTGATTCACGACACCCAATGCATTCGCCTGCAGCTCACCCACTGACCGGCTGTAAACAACATTTATACACCCTGTATACATACATGGTGTCACAAAAACACTCTAGTCATCTTGTATCTACAAGGATATCACAAGATATCACAACAAAAAGCCCAGCTGTTGCTAGGATAGCTGACTGTACTGGTTGTTGTCAGTGACTTACAAGGTCATCTAAGGTTGATGAATTTCATTTTATCTGAAAGGACGTATGCCATTTCCAATTAGTGATTAATAGTAACCTTGGCCGTATCTCTCACCATTTCTGATATACGGCCATTGATAGCTTGAAACCTTCCACTAACAACTGCGGCCAAACTGCTGCTGATGGAGACATGGTTACTACTGGCAGCCTGTAGCAAGATGGCATCTCCCGTCCACCCTATCCGACGGTACCATTGCCAAGCCTCTCCGATTTACCGTTTAGCAACAATACTGCATGACTGGCATATCATAGTGCGTTACAGCCCTACAAAGTCATCCAAGGTCGTCAATTATCATGTCATCTGAAAGCTAATATGCAACTTCCTATTAGTGATCCATAGCAACCTAGGCCCTATCTTGCACCATTTAGCCACAATAAATCCATGACTGATGGATGACAACCATGCTAATAGCTTGACCGGCTTAAGTATGGTTGGCTAAAAACACATTTCCCCAGAGCAGAGATTTAGCCTGCAACTCCCCTACTGACTGGCTTAAACAACATACATAGATACATAGAGGATGTCACAATGACACCCTCACATACACACACCGAATATATACACAGTGTCACAACCTTCCCCAACCCAGTGCAGCATCAGCTTGCAACATTCAGTAATGACGCACAGTGTCACAATAACACTCTCCAACTGACTGCAACATTTAGCAGCAGCAACGGACCCCTCTTTGCATACATATGACGGCACAAAAAAAACAACCACAAACAATTAACACCCTGGATGCATGCAGGATGCCAGAGAAACACTCTCAGCCAGCCCACAGCATCTGCCTCCAACATTCAACAGCAACACCTACACACAGTGTTACAAAAACACTCCACAAACACATATACATGCTGTTTTATAAATATATAATATACACGGTGTCACAAAAACGACCTCCCGGCACACAGCATTGGCTTGCAATAACCAACATAAGAACACCTTGGATACAGAACATAGAGGATGTCACAAAACACCCCCCTTCCATTGACATTTTCAACACTAAGCAGCAACAGTGACCTTATATACTGAGTGTACTGCAGTAAAATAACATGATGGCAGAAAATTAACCACCCTGTAAGGCTGCAAGCACTATGTCCATAATTGCTCAGAACCTGTAATATCAATAGTCGTGCCACGTATACTTATGCAGAAATGCATAGTTTTTGCCAATAAATTCTGTATTAGGCCATTCGGGCATTTAGCACGACTTCGGCAATTGCAATTTAGCATCAAACGTAAACGTGTTTTGGTTCACACCATGCAGCAAATAACTACCACTCACTTCATGTATCTGCCTCGTCCAGCCAACCAGTTGCCTCTACACACGAAGCACAGAAATCATCAATTTTGCAGTCAGAAAATAGCAGGTAATTATTTACGCTAAAACACTCAAGTGTTCAGAAATGTTCTTCAATTACACCGTATTTATTGCTGGCTGTCTATGGTAAATAAAGCTTCATTTAAAACAGCTGTGGGTCAAAAGAATTTGTTACAAAATAAAACTAACTGACAAAATGTCCAAAGCATCAATTTAAGACTAAAACATAGAATGTTGTGATTTGCGACTTGCTATTCTTCACTTTTTATGTGAATGACATAACGTGTACTCTAAAACATGTAATAATAATAATAATAATAATAACAATAGAATAAACCGAGCACACAGATTCACCACAAGAATAACAGAAAGCAAGATCGACTAAACAAAGATTCCATGGCAACTATATACCTGCGATTACGTCGGGCTGACCCAAAATTCTTTCTCCCCGATGCCTGGGCTCCAAAACCACTGCCCCCACGACCACCACCGCCCCCACGATTTCCGACATTACCTCCACCGCGACCCCTTCCAACATTACCACCTCTGGCACTACCACGTGGAGAAAACTGCTGACCTCTGCCACGACCTTTCTTACCAACAACACCGCCACCTGAAAAATACAAGTTTTCATCAATAGCTACTGAGAATTAACGTATTAGATGTAATTTTTTTATCACAATCTCTATATCAGTAAAAAGTACATTTTCTACAAACACACATTATGTGTTTGTTGCAGATGTGACATCGCTGTAATTTACGATGTCACAGACCATCAAATAGAAATTATTTGCAGCATGAGTGCTTTTTGATCAACCCTCGTAAAAATGCACAATACAACTTTAATTACTAAAACAACTAGGCCTGCTACCAATTACAAATTTTTTCATCAATTAATTGAAATTTTCAGACAACGGCTAAAAAGCGCTGAACTTTTTTTCTGGTAGTTTCATGTCTTATCAGTTTAGTTCGGCTTCGTTCTCTGTACCAAGGTCAACTCAGCCTTCCATCCCTCCCGGGTAAATAAAGCGAGTACTGGCATGTCTGGCTGGGGTAAAGGTGAGTCACGTTCATCTGCGTCAGGTAGCAGCTAAAACTGTGATCCCATATGGCAGGTGATGCTCTGTAACTGTGTCGAGTTTTCTATTTAGAGCTATAGACACCTTACCTTTAAACTTAACAGTGCCATGCCACCCGATTTGTTAGGTGTCCACTATCCTTGCAGTTACTTTGTGACATAACGACACTGTGAACTACCGGTATATCGTACAATAATTTTCAAAAAAAATAATTCAACTTGATTGATTTTTTGTAGTAAAGAAAAACTGGAAAAAAACTGTAGGATTAAATTAAAGGTTGTTGTTATTGTTTGCAAACTGAAGCAAAATTGAATAAATGATGGCACAGTAGCCTCCTAGACAAACTGTATAGTCAAAACTCACAAAGTGCAGACTTAAACTAACGGTATACAATCCCAGACAAATGTTGACAATGATAACCTCTAGCTGTTGGTCCCAGAGACTTGTTCTTTCCAGGCTGCTGAGACTCTGGCATTGCAGTCCCCGGCTTGTTACTTGCTACAATAACACAATGATCACATGTAATAAAATGTAATGTAACAGATCATCCTTCTTTCTCAAGCCTTATGGCCCATAGGGCGGCACTGATCTCCATTTCCTTAGCCCTCAGCCAGACACCAGTTGAGTTGACCTGGGTGGCTGATGACACACCCGAGATATTTTACCTGTCTGCAGACGGCTGGTCACCCATCCAAGTACTAACCGAGCCCGGCGTTCATTAACTCACTTTGTTGATGGAACCAACGATGTTACCAACGAAAGCCAAACTGACACCAGATGAAATGTAATAAAATTATGTATATGAGTCTAACAAAGTTATATGCTGCAAAAACTGTACAATGTTACACGAGACAAGTCTCTCAGAACCTAGAAGTTCTTCGGAACAAACACACACAGACATTACCACTCTGGTAAAAATGCTTGTTTTGCACTAATAGGTAAAAGAGCAAATCAATGGCAAGATGGCAAAATATCTTATCAACTGTTAACTATGCAAAAAAGTCCCAACAACAAACTAAAAAGTTCTTCAAAATGCTACTGTAATATTTGTTGTATACAGCAAGCAATTCTGCACGATATTTGTTAGCAAGGTGTACAAAAAAATTAAAAACACTGAACGGAAAAAATCGGAAAAAAATGCATTGCATAGAAAGTCTTTTTCAATTTTCTTGAAACAACATCCATAATGAATAAATGATTTGCCATTCTACCCATGAAATGGCTTTTCTGTAACCAGCAAATTAAAAAAAACTACAGAAATTATATACTATATAAAAAAGCAACAAGTTTAAAAAAACTTCTAAAAGCAGATATTGCTTGCCAGCATCGAAAAGTTTATTTCCAGCGGCGAAAGTTTTCTTTTGTGTGTTGTGGTCAAATAGTCCAACACTGAACATAAAGCGAGTGTACTGCTGCACTTTCAAAGGCTTGAGGCGAGGTACCATCTGATTAAAATCCTCCAATGATGGCGTCGATAGGCCAAGCACACGCCGCACTTTATCGTCTCGCTCAAGCAGCGATTTGCACAATGTTATACGCTGAAATAACACAGCGATATAAAATTACTAAATGACAAAAAATTAATTAACTACGCCAAAAAAACCTGTGCTTCTTCCGGTTTCCGTCTGTCCCGAGAAAAAACATGCATCCCAAAAATTTTTCATGGAACTTCAAAAATATCAGTGATTTTTAGTTATATTTAGTGCGTCAGTTTGTTTTATATGAGTAGTTGGGTAATACTACATGACATGTCATGATATTAAAATAAATAATAACAATAATAAATTTCCACCACCCTCATACCTAATTTTTTTCCGGCTGCAACCGCAATCACAGGTTTTTAGGCCTTAGTTAAAAGAAAAGATGTCAAAGCGTTAATTTTTTCAATGCATTAATTAACGTGTTAATAACGCACCCAGACCTGTCGAAAAGCAAAGTAGTTGAGGGGGTAAGTTACCCTGGGCCCCGTGATGTTTGGGGGGCCCACCTGTAGAATACAAAAAGTTAGAAACACATTTTAAACGTACAATCAACAATAACTGCCGCCATAGCTAGCATCTAAAATCTATTAGCCTGTCGTCGAAATAATTATTTATTTACAGTAGTGATGGAACAGCAACTACAGTTTAGTTTCTTTAATTTATTCGATTGTCAAACAACCACAGTTTAACGAAATACTGGAACTTTTGCTTCACTGAATTTAGGAAATTAACATAAATTTACACGCATGCATTATTTTTTTAAACACATGTTAATTTACTAACACATTAATTAATGCGTTAATTTAACAGCTCTAGTTGAAAGCAATAAAAAGCACAATAAGAATGACCGAAATCATGTCGCTGGTTATCGCCATGTAGTATCAGTGATTTGCCCAACGTTATATGCTGCGTGCATCACGGTGACGTAACTATCTTGGTAATTAGATCTGGCAATTAATGTAAAACAACATGAAACCCTTCCGCAGCCATAAAGCCAGTAGGGTGGTGCTAATCTCTGTTTCCTTAGCCATCAGCTAGGCACCAGCTTACACTGCAAGACCATGAATACGGGGCTACTGCACCACATAAAGTGACCGTTTAAGTCCCAAATATGAGTTGCACAAGATATATGTTGCACAAAAACAAATTAATACCAGTAAATTAAAAGTAAATTGTCGAAATGCTAAGACCTTTTACAGAAAACAAAAAAAACAGATACATCAGACCACTTCAGTGTATGGCTGAGGAGAGATGTTTGGATAAGTTTTTTTGATACAAATCATTACGACTAAAACCAATGTGCATTTATTGTTAATGCAGAACAGCTCAACTTTGAATAAATTCAACAAATAATTCTGGAATAATTCATAATAATGAACTAATTAAGCTTAAAAAGGAACAGCAAGACAGACCGCTTCAGCATATGGCTCAACGGTAACGTCTGAATCCGTTTCTATTGTTTCGAGCTTCTTTGTCAGTTTGTGCAAATACCTTACCACGGCCATACGTTGTTTTAGCCATAGCAGACCTATAGACACATTTCGTACACACAAATATCAGAATTATCATAAAAATAGGTTAATAATAATAATTTCTTTGATACTTCCAGGTTCTATGACAGACTGTCCAGATAGGTTAGCTCCATCCAGTATTGTCTTAGCCACAGCAGGTCAAACCAAATGCACAAATAACGTTATAAAAACTAGGGCCCACAGTTTTCCGCAGGCTGCGGAATTTCGAGCTGAGCCGTGGAATTTGCACTTTTCCACAGAACTTTGATATTGCCGTGGAACTTGGCAGAAGATGAGAAATGACCGATGTTTAGTACGATCGTCGGCTTGATAATGTAATTACACTAACTACATCACGAAGAAAAATCAAACTATACTACCTAAAACTGCATTCCTACTAACAATTGCCATCGTAGTGCGGCAATATCGTAAATAAACACAATGTGACTAATTGACAAATTGCACTTTTGAAAAGAAAAACATTGATAATTTTCTTTGTATGATAACAGCATAACTGAGCGCCATGCCAGCATCCAAAAACAGAATAAAGCTTAGTTTTTAACAGAACAGAGCTTAGTTTACGCGTAAACGAAAAGCTGCGGTAAGCTACGCAATTTGGACAATTTTGCAACGGTGAGCCACGGAATTTTGCAAACTGGCCCATGAAATCTGGCAAAATTTTGCACGGAAACTGTGAGATCTAATAATAACCACACCATTCTTCTTTCAGAGGCTATCCAGTGTCCATGGCTCTGTGTAGAGTTAACACAGCCTCATTCTCATTAGGCACTTTTCCATCCAAAAAAGCTGCCACGGCAGTCATTTACATTTTGTTTAATTATTCAGCCGCAAAAATTAAATTCTAAAAGTTTTAAAAATTAAAAATAAACAATCATAATGATAACATGAACCACAAATACAAGGAATAAGATAAACTCACATGACCCGATGTTGTCTAAGCCATAACGGGGCTCGTAGCAACACACACGTACGCAATCAAAAATGTAACAATATTACAGCTACGAAAATAAACAATTAGTTGATCAATTAATCACTACAAATATTAATCCATTATTGCTTTGATCGACTAGCATTCGATTAAAGTTCTGGACCTTTTAACAGCCTTAAATGACCGATAATCAATGCTTGTAATCTGGACATAGGCTAGCAAAGTACCTCGGAGTATATGTGAGAGTGGTCGATTATTTACTGTATTACCACTACAAGCTTAACAGACCTGGACCTGAACCTAGACTAATAAAATACCTTTGGGTATGAATGAGACTGGTTCGCGGTAGGGTTTGACATCAAGAACTTTGTCATAGTACATCGGAGGGTCATCAGCATATTCTTCTGCAACTGACTTCGCAGTTTCCTCGTTAGCATACAGAACGTACGCAAACCTGTAATGTATGTACAGTTTATACATTGTGGACCAGAAATGACAAGCAACAAGCAGCAATAGTTCATATACATGGTGAGTCAAAACTGTCCTGCAACAGGTCATTGTATATAGTGGTTGCAATCCCGAGATTGAATTCTAAGGAAATTCAAAAATTTGATTAAGAAACTTGTAATCCCGAGATCCAAGGATCCCGTTTCGGGATTAGGCTTACAGATTGGTTGTTACTGTAGAATCTCCAATAGACTTATTTCATGCACAGAATCTAGTAGGCTCATAAGGAAAGTGACTGTAGCTGTCAAAACAAGTTATCTGCTAATGCAAACAGAAACGTGCAACAGCCGGGGTGCATGTTTGAAACACAGTAAAACAAAGTCTAAGTCATACACCAGAGGGCGCCAGGCGCCAGACGACCCGCGGCTATAGTGTCTATAGTGTTTTATTTACTTGTACTCACCAGAGGTCGCCTCTATCGCTCTGCTAACGTCGTATCGGCTGGATATAGCAAAGTTTGCCTACCCGCTCTCATTTAACACCCCCTTTCTGGGTGACCGCCTATGAATTTATGGAAAAGCTTTACGGTTCCTGAAACTAGGGTTTTCCTGGCAGCCAACGGTGAAAATTTGGTGATCCTAGATTGCACCGTTTTTAACTGATCCACCCGTGTGACAGACAGACAGACAGACAGAATTGCGATGGCTAAGACGCGCTACAGCAGTAGCTGCTGTTGCGTGTAATAAAAAATACAGTGCACAGCAAGGTGTAGAACTAAAGTGCAGGAAATATTTTATTCACTAGACAGCTGAAATTGTTATTTGTATCATTTACGCTCCAAAAAGTGCAATTCTGATGAAATTTTCCAATCCCAAAACCCGGAATTGAAACGCCACCAATCATGGAATTTGGGATCAGAAAAAACGGCCGTTGAATCCCAGGATCTCCCGGGATTGCATCACTAATTGCATAGCACATACGCAAACCTGTAGCATATTGCACAGTTGATATAATGTCAGCCAGAAAACAACATAGACTGAAGCAACAATATGACAGCTGCCAAACAGAAAGGAATTGCCAACCCATGTTCCACATTACGCATGGAACGAGAGAAACTTGGTGTACACAAACTCTGCACATGCGAGATGTGCACAGGCCTTAATCAAATTATGATCCAAGCCAGCCAATGCACAAATAACTTCAGCAGCATAAGTGATTCAACATTCTGTGACGATGCTGCCATGTCGATGCCATTAATTTAGCACTACTATGCCGTACTGATATCAGTGCAATCAGAGCTATACAACATACACAGCTGTAAAACAGCTGTGAGACTGCCTTGCTGACTGCTGCTAAAAACAAAACAACCAGCGTTCTGTCTGGCAGACATTTTTAACATGATTCAACATTACAATGCTACGATGAATGATATCACTGCTTCGGCACTATGCCATGTTGCCATCAGTGCAAACAACAGTTACTCAGCTAAGAGTATGCAGTCACAAACGTCTAACTACACATACACCACGGTCCACAAAAAGTGTCACTTTTTTGAATAACTACGTGAAACATTAGCCAGTTTTAATAATTTTGGCATGTGACATGAAGAAGAAACTTGATACAAATGACTGTAATTTTGGCCACCTCACTATGATACTGTTGCCACGCTCCCCTGTAAAATGCTGAAGTGGTAGTCTGGCCGTTTACAACAGTGAATTCTTACTACGTAGTGCATGTGTCAGCTCAGAAAATTACAGAGACCACAAAATCATTGAAAATCCGTTACTTCATCTTCTTTTTAAGATCATACGTCATCGAACTGAAACGACACATCAACAGCGAGTAGAATGCTCTGCGACACGCAGTTACTGAACGTGCTGTTGGTGAGCGGTGTCAACGTCTATCGTTTGCATTCACGCCAAAGGAAGACATTTTAAGCACATGCTGTAATAAAGATGATGCGATGTGACACATGCGACTTTTTGAAAAACAATAATTGCCAGCTGTGTTTGTTGCTATTGAGTTAATCATTTCTGAGCTAATGCATGCGCTACCTAGTACAACTTCATTGTTGTAAATTGCCAAAGTACGACTTCTGCATTTCACAAGGCAGTGTAGCGACAGTATTAAGGTGAGGCGACCAAGACTAAAGTCATTTGCATCCAGTGTTTTCTTGATGCAGCGTGCCAAAATAATATCATAATCTGCCAATGTTTCACGGAGCTATTCAAAAAAAAGTGGCACATTTTTTATGGACCACAGTGCAGACTGACGGTCTGCTGCGCTAGCATGATAACATTCTTACGACAGCAGATCATTTCATTTCTATTGCCAAACACAAGGCCAGCAACATATTTGAGCTTCTGACTAAGTGGCCCAATTTACCCCTAGTTAGGTCAGTCTCAAAGAACACTGCCAAAGCAGTACTTTATCACAGATAGGATGAGCACCTAGTTTTGCTCCGAGAACCCAAAAGATTTTGAAACTGCAGGAAAGGCACTAACTTTTTGATAGAGCGGATAAAATATGCGTTGCCTTCTGAGCTAATGTACTGGTTAATCTTTGACTATAAAGCTGATTTCGGCTTCAGAGCCACGTACTGTAACCGTTGGTAACATTCAGGGATGTGCACTGCGCTGAACAGCTATGGCCTCAGCGCTGGGCCAGTGCAACAGCCGGCCCACCCTGAAGGTCAAATCAGGTAAGGCAAGGCACACTATGCCTAAATCTGGGCTAAGAAGCACTGCCACACAATATATAGCACAAAGTCTCCCGTAGTCAACAGCGCTTTTCACAGCTCTTTGACCGATGCAAGAGATGCTCATGTCCGTTTCAAAGGCCCCAAGCCCACAGTGAGTGCAAACACAGTTTAGATATATGAGAAGAGAAAGCCAGATCTCCCATACACTGCTGTTACCTTCCTGGTGGTTAGCCCGGTACCAAATTGCACCGCTTGATTAGCGACAAATGCTTGATGAGCCAGTGGGAGAGTAGCTTCTTAACGGCACATCAGCACAAAATAGGCCATTCAGTGCCATATGTGGTTAAAATTAATCAAAAGCAGTTAATACATGTATGCTTGATGACAGAAGCATGTGCCCAGGGTTGTTACCTGGCAGTGGAGTGGCCGGGAGTGGAACCAGTGACCTTGCAATCACTAGTTCGACACAAAGCCATTAGACTACCACTGCCATATAATATACAATACACACAGCCATACAGCTGTCATTTCTGAGCACTGCAAACATGCAGTGCAGCCAGCTGTCCCAATCAGCCACACTAGGCTCCTAATCTCTAGCACAACACATAGCATATACAGCCACAGAATGCAGCCGTAGATTACCCGTCATACTTGTGAACTATCGCAGCAGTCTCTTTGCGTTTGCCGACTTGTGGGTAAGTCATCGCAGCATCCTTCACAACAACGATCTCTTCTGCCCCCGGAAACAACGGACCCAGATCGTCCAGAGTGGCTTCCGAAGACACACCATGGACAAACAGTAGTCTGTTGGTCCACTGGCTTTTCCACACTGCAACAACATGGGTGCTCTAGCACTAGTCCCCGGAACCGCCAGAGCCTGCTGCTGCCATTAAGGCCTTGTACTGCAACCAGCCATTAAGTTAGCAAACCCCAACCAGTCACTAAGGCTTGGCGGTCCAACCAGCCGGTAGCTTAATGGCTTAGCCATTAAGGCCAGTTGTTAAGGCCATGACAACCGGTTCCGGGGACTACAGCAGACATACCACTGCAACCATCAACCTCGATGGCCCAGTTTATTAGTCCACTGAGTCAGCCAGGCTGCAAAAAATACAACAAGGAGTGCAGCCAGCAGCCGTACCACTGCCCCAATCAGTCTCTGTTTTCCCAGTTCCAATGTGGGGAAGGGCAGTTAGTGCCAGCCCGTAGGGGACCCATTAGCCATCCCCAGAGTTCCCAGCAAGTACCGGATAGTGTACTAAAAGTCTCCTGAGCAGAAATAGCAAAGAGCACACAACTACCCCTGCTCACATGACGACATCTGTATACAGTGGGGCTCACCAGTTAGCCCCACTAGGCCTCTAACCCCCGCCATAATCAACCACACATTAAGTGTGGTAGAACAGTGGCTTATTGGCCCACTGAGTCAACCAGGCTGCAACCATAACATAGCAGCAGTGCAGCGAGCAGACACGCCATCTCCATGATCAGCATCATTATGCACCTACGGCTACTGTGGCAAAAGCAAGTGTTCGATACTTGCTACAATGCTTCTTACATGAGTCAGACTCATGGCCAGAAGCGCTTTACAGTCTTGGAAGTGGCAGCTGATTGAAATGAGCTAATGATACCACAGTGCACTATGCGGCCATCCATTGCCCACATCAGCAAACAGTCGGACCTGCGGTTAGCAGCTAGCAGACATACCACTGCCCCAATCAGCTCTGCGGCCAGTTTGCTACTACTCCTCCCCTATCCAAGAGAGGGTAAGAGACTGAGTTGAATCGAGCACACGGTAGGTGCTCAGGTTTGCTTGTGAGAGATCACAGCAAGGTTAAAGCTCCAAACAAAGAGTTAGAAGTCCATTGCTCAATCACTGTAGCAAGGCTCATTGCTTCAAATGATGCATCGTCCAAAATCCTGCAACAAGCTCAAGTCAACAACTTACAATCAACAAACTGTTTTACAAGTCTGTATGTGGTACAAAGTACATAAAGTCCTTCCAAAGCCAAAAAGCATACTAGGGGGCTCTTCCGACATTACTTTAGTTCATGTTTCCAATTATCCTGGTATTAATTCTAAGAGAAAGTGTCGACCAAAGCAATAATCCTACTTCGACGAAACATGAACTCACGCACTAATGCACTATATAAAATCACATTTTGCTTACTTATACAGGGTGGGCCAAAAAATGTGCCACTTTACTTTTGTCCGTATCTTGGCCAATTATTGACCGATTTTCAAAATTCTTTCACTGGCACACTCTGCAGACAATTTGCAGTAATGTGATGATTGTAGATCTCACCACACCACAAATGCCTCTCTACACTACCTTGTGGAATATCAATGAAATATGCACAGATAACGATAATAACAAACAAACATTTTGATAAAATTTTACTTGTTTCTCTAAATTAACGTTTTTGAGCCAAATAAAAATCCGAAAAAGACCACGCATGACATTATTCAACTCTGAGGATTTGTGCATTATCAGAAAAGAAAATAAACGACGTAACATGTTACATGTAACATAACAAAGACAAAGCGACAGAAATATAAACTCAATAAAAAAACATACATTCAGGTTTTCTTTTAGTTGTAACAAAACTTTCAATACTCTTATCTGAACACAAAACATATATACGTACAGTTTTACTGATATAACTACCAGCTATAAATCAATGAATTTATAACAGTAATGGTTGATGGTTCATTTTTTTTTTGTTTCAGCATTTTCTAGTTTCAGTTATCATTATTTCCTTTTTTTGGTTTTTCATTTCAAGCCTCAATCTTTTGATTAACCGGCCGTTTCTAGATTTGTTCCATTTCAGTTTCTCATTTCATTTCCGTTTAAAAGACCATTATGTGGTCACAAAAAAGAAAAAGAAAAATTTGGCCCAAATCATGCATACGACTTTTAGCACTGTCACACACATTGAACATCGATATACTTGATTACATAAAAATAGCAAATTTATGCACCATTGTTACACACAACCAAAAGATAGACAAAATTTTGAAAGCAGCAACCAAAGAAGCAAAACAAATATAACTGAGTGCAGTATTTGAAGTCTGTAAAAAGCAGTTTAGAAAGCTACTACTCATTGCCTGTCCCACTGAGGGTATTAGGCTGAGTTGGCCTGAGCACACAGTAGGTTAGCAACTTGCTCAAGGATGCTTACAAATGACCCACAGCGAAAAGAAAAAAAAAGAAGATTTTGCATTGGCACTAAACAGCTAGCTAAACTAGGCCCACTGCGTGGGAGCTCATCCTCTTAGCGGCACTTTGAGATGGCAAAACCCAATTGAGCTAGCATACAACCCAAGTTGGCTGGATGGCTAGCTCTATTTTTAACAGCCAGCACCTTTAACCCTTTAACCGATGGGTTGGTATACCGGCAGTCCTGGCGACAGAGCCTACTGTTACACCGGACTCAATGTTTCTTCCATCTGGCTGTAACCACCATCTGTACTCATTTTACCATCCTACGGCGAGTAGGAGGCTGAGTTGACCTAGTTGGCTGGCTCCCTACCGAGATAGTTTACTGGCCCATTAAACAGTCACCAATCCATCTGATCCAAGTACTAACCAGGCCCGCCATAATGTAACTTCGTTGATTTGACTCAATGCGTTACCACTAGAGCTGTCGAAGCATTAACTTATCTAATGCATTAACGCACTGCACTAATGTTTTAACGCATTAATTTATGTGTTATTAATGCACCCAGTCCCGTCGAGAGGCAAAGCAGAGAAGTAAGTTACCCCGAGCTAAGCGACGTTTGGGGGGCCTTGCCTGTAGAGTATAGAAAGTTAGAAACACAGTTTTAAACATATAATCATCAACAATAACTGACGTCATAGCTAACATAGAAATCTATTAGCCTGTCGTCGGAATAATTATTTATTTACAGTAATGATGAATGGCAACTACAGTTTAGTTACTTAAATTCAACTGAATGTAAAATAACCACAGTTTAACAGAATATTGAAATTTTTCCTTCACAGAATTTAGCAAATTTAAATCAATTAACACAAATTTACGTATGTACGTTAATTTTTCAATGCACGTTAATTTATTATTGCATTAATGTGTTAATTAAAGTGTTAATTTGACAGCTCTAGTTAACACTATACGACACTGCAGTGAGAATCAAACCACAACCTAAAAGTTACAAGTTTGATACTTTAACCACTGGACCACTTGCAAGTGGAGAGCTATAAGCCAAAAATCTGGGACCTAATGGAATCCTCCTAACATCTTCCTAGGTTCAACAATTTATGATTTCCTCTGAAGTATTTCTTACAATTTGATTTCCAAATGTTTTCCTAAGTCATCTCAAAAGAGGGCCCTATAATTCTCTCCCTTTTCCTGGAGGAATTCTTTTAAATCGCACTTCATTTCTAAGATATTCCAAGATCAGACTTTTTCCTTGGTTTTTCCTAGAAATGACCCAGTAAGTTTCGTGAATTAGGCCCCGGAAGCAAAACAGCTCGATGCCGACCTGGAGTAGGATCGAGTTTGACCGTGAGACCTTCTCGGAATGATTTGAGTTCCTCCATAGCAGACGATGCGGCCCTTGACGTCACAAAGGTCAACGACAAAAACCTACAGTGCACGAACCAGATAGCTTGCTATTTATATAACTGCTGGCTAACTTCTTAACCACAGAAATACAAAGAAAAACTACTTTTTCCACACAAATCGTACCAACTTTAGCCAGGTTAGTTTGGCTGAAGTTTGGTCTAAGTAAGTACTTATACCAACTTTTAGAGTTAGACTTTAAACTTAGAAGATCAAAACTTTGATCTAAGTTAGAATTAGACCAAACTGCTTCACATTTTAACTAAAGTATGTACTTAGACCATATTTAGACGGTAGTTTAAGCTCAGTGACAGTCTCCGGAAAAGTTTAAGTCAAAAAGTGAAGTCGTCCACTGCCAATACTTCACCAGTGACAGCAGTGCTGTGGGTGAAAAAAAGTTCATAGGGGGAGGGAAGTACAAAATTGCAAATTTCCAATGTATGGTCAGAAGTGAGTAATCGGTGCAGCACCAGAGAGAATAATCTGAAGGCATCTAGTGACAGACTAAGATACTATCTGTTTCTGGTTGAAAAAACACGTAATATACATTGAAACTTTAAACAGACCAAACAGCAACTATGCAGTGGATGCATTGGTGGATCTACTGGCAAAACGGATGCAAAGTTGTGGTTAGCGTTCGGGTTTGGATTTAGCTCTTCATAGAAAACCCATCACAAAGCCACGGCGCATCACCTGCCATATGGAATCACACAGCGCTATCTGCTACCCAACACGGGTACATATGTCTCACCTTAACACCAGCCAGACCTGCCAGTACTTGATTAACCTACCCCGGAGGGATGAAAAGCTGAGTTGACTGTGGTGATGAGTATATACCATCCGAGATGGTTCATCTGCCCACAGACAGTCACCCATCCAAATCCAAGAAGTAACTAGTTGATAGTGATCCAACCAAGAGTTGAATCCACGAGCTCATAATCACAAGTCCGAAATCTTACTTTTACAATATAAGGTAAAAAGGTAAAAGATAAAGATCGTCAATTTGTATAGCGCATCGTCACGTATACACGCCTCTAATGCGATTTTTGTCACTAACCAGGGCCACCGATCGCACAGCCGCCACGTGCAGCCTGCAAACACAGGCGGGCGCACCGGCCGACCAGGCAGCCCAGTCAGCTGTACAAAGGTCCCCACCTTCCGTAACCCATATAATGGGTTACTACTTATTTAGGCTGAGTTGGCCTTGTTGGTTGACCGATAGCAAACGCTTTACCCACAGAGTGGTCAGACGGCCATCCATCGGTCTAGCGCAGGATAGGGAAAGTTCTCCGGCCAGGACCGACATTCTAACCACTATGCTACGGTGAGGTGGATCCAAAATGTTCTGATCCAGCTTCGATCTGTATTGCCAAATCCTCGAATGCAGGATCCTGACAAAAACCATCGGATATCCAACCAAATCCAGTGCACTGCTATGACTCTACTAAGCCTATAAGTATCTCTGGAGAGTGCTATTGAGACCTGTGTTGGTCATCTGACCAATCACCTGAAGTCTAACCTCTCCACATTTGTCATTGTCAGCAAAATATACTGTAGTGTTAACTTATACCTCTTCATAGGAAACCCATCTCAGAGCTACACAGCCCTGTTGAAACAAGAAGCCCAGCTGTCACTAGGGGAGCCCGACTGTATTAAATATGGTACTTAATTAATATTGAGATAATAACCTCAATTAATCATACCTCCCCTATTTCCGGTTATAGTAGATAAGCAACTATGGCAGCGGTAACTTTTGTTGCAAATTGCTGCCAAACCGCTGCAGACATCAACATGGTTAAAATACCTCAGGGTAGTGGTCAGGCAACCCTATTTACATGTTTCTAGTTTTCAGGTAATATTTGCTGATTATCCAGAATACATATTATGTTACAGATGACAGACAGGCAGATGACAGAAAGGCTCAACTTACAGTCAGCTAAAAACTGTGAGTATTTACCCGGCCAGAGTTTTGGAGTCCTCAGCATAGGTCGTGGGTCGAATCATTTGCAATTTAACCTCTTCACACTTGTCGGTGTCCATGTGCTTCTGAATGTCCGCATGACAGAGATCCTCAAGACTCAAAGGGTGAATAGAGATCACGCGATTACGCCTCAGGTGGGCCAGGTCTGAAACATACCAATACACCCATCTCACAGCTAATGGAGCATCATCTGCCATATGAGATCACCAGATAAATATCAAAGAGACTCAACCCATGAATAAAGACAATGCAATTTTGCTCAGATGTAACAGGTCTGAAACACACGATTTTCTTTGCATTGACAAATAGATAACTTGGTGGTTTTTCATTTTTTACACACAACAGCAGCTACTGCTGTAGTGCGTCTTAGCCATCGCAATTCTGTCTGTCTGTCCGTCCATCACACAGGTGGATCAGTCAAAAACGGTGATAATTAGCTGCTGGTCATCTGGCGCCCTCTGGCGACTGTAAAAAAGTGAGTGAGTGAGGTTTAACGTCCCACCCGACACAGTAACTGTAAAAGAAACATCATTGCTAGGATGGATGCTAGGAACACAACTTCTCTACGCTGGCCGATATGGCAGAAACAACAAAAATCATGAAACTGAATTCAATTTCATACAAACATTATACACATCCACTCGCTGTTACTGTTTAAAGTTTAAATATCCACATAATCAGTTCACATTCAATCTAAATTCAAGCTAAATGTAGATGGTAACGTCGCTAAGTATCGACTATTTTGCCAGTCAATAACAAGCAAAGATTTTTAACATTTCATCCATTTTTGTCAAATTTCGGCTATAGGACTATTAGTCGACTAATTTTCATGTGACTAGTCGATGACACCACTATTGTAAATGAGACCGCACACTCACAGACGCCTCAGCAATAAGGTGAACTTCATCAAGCCAGCAACAGAAAAAGTCAGCCAAACATCCATACGAAGTAAAGATGTACCAAATATTCTATTGACCAGTATTCTATTGGGTCTGAACAGTAGGCCAAATACCGTACTCTTACTGACTACTGACCGGCAACGACTTTCTTGATGGGAGGCATTGATAGCTGGCGACGTTCTGACCAATCACGATCAAGCGCCATCGCAGCTTTATTGCCAGCCTCAGTAGCAGATGTTTCTGCGAATATATAATAATAATTGCAATACTACACTAATGATAATTAGTTAACAGTATTAATAATAATGATGCATGAAATCGTAACTCCAAATTAAGCACCATAACTGCTCTACTTCCGGCCCATGTACTAGTAAGTGTGAATAACAAAGACTAAATACATCTCAGAGCTATATGGAGCACCACCTGCCATATGGAATCAAAGTGTTACCTGCCACCCAACACAAACAAACATGCCCCACTTCAACCTCAGCCAGATTGGCCAATACTCGATTTACCTACCCAGAAAGGATGGAAGGCAGAGTTGACCTTGGTGCTGGCTAAATACCTCGAATTTGAGGTTACTACCTAGTAAAAGTACTATATACATTACTTACTTATATAAAGTCCCAAGGTTGCAAAAAACCCAATCTGCTAATCCACTAATTTGCAAAACTTACCTAGAATTAATCAATCAATTGTGATTAGTGTTTGTAGTCAAAAAACACCATAAAAACGACAGAATTCAACTATGTGTTATTATTTTTTGCAAACTAAGGCAAAATCGACAAAGTTCAAAGTGCACACAGTTACACTGACACTATACAAGCAAAATTCTTCATAACATATTATATGCAAGATAAACTAAGATTAATACATTGATTACTAGCCACTTTAGGCTGTTAAAACTAGTCTAAAATTTCAATCAAATTTTAGTTTATTTTACTCAATTGAAAAAAGTTAATCGGTTAATTTTTTAACTTTTGATTGATTAATTAATGGCTATTTTTGCAACCCTATTAAATATCATTCCTAAAACAAATAATCAGACCATTATCGGACGTAGCGTCTGCCTCTTCTTCTTCAATATGAAGTTCATCAACCACTAGCATCCCATCATCTTTCTTCTCTTCACCAGCAGCTCCGTTGCCATCACCTCCGTCAGGCTTAATCTCACTGCCCTCGTCTCCGCAACCTGTAGATCATCAATTCATCAGCACCGTATTTATTGCACGAACAATATCAGCAACACAATATAACAATTCATTCATTCACTTCTTCATTCGTACCATCATGCTTCTTAACTTCATCCACAGCACAAATGCTATCACAGAGTTCTCACTCTTTTACCGAAAAAAAATCCAGGACTTTCCAGGACCCTCATGAAAAAATTGGCAGGTGACTGTCTGCAGGAAGGTAAACTATCTACGTGTATGAACTCTTGATGACATACGATTGCTGCTTGTTTTAAATTTGAACCTAAGAAAAAATGCGTGATTTTCAAGGATATCTTTCCGCGACTCCTTAAACTTTAATTTCCAGGACTATCTAAGTCCTGGAGTTTTCAAAAAAGTCCAGGACTTTCCAGGAGGTCTGAGAATCCATCTCTCCATTAACACCATTCAGTCCTACTGTCACCTCCTTCGTCTGTTGGCACAAAGAGCAGGTCACCAGTTAAAAAGCTGGTAGGAACTGTAGCTTGCAACAATTGCAGTTTTGCAGACAGACAGACAGACAGCAAACACAGATATGCAGACACCCACAGACAAGCTGTTTGACAAAAAGGGTGAGTCGCTTATAGCAATACAAGACACGCAACAAGACAGCTCGAATCAGTGGTTACCTTCATTCTCACCTTCTTCGTCCTGTATCTCAAACTGCCCGGCATCATCAGCCTCCTCATCTTCCGGCAAAAAATGTTCATCTGCCGTGAAGTCAATATCTGCAGCGGTCGTTATACTATGTTCCATGTTGTCCACCTCAGACACTGTGGTGCCCTGGTCATCACCGACGTAAGCCATTTCGCTTTCCTCAGATTCCGCCATTTTCAGATTGTAGCAGCTGAACTATCTGCGCACAGATGATCATCATATCATATCATTTGCAATAATACAACAAACATAGATACTCTGGCCAGTGGAAGAAATAATCTAAGAAATTTTTCCATCACAATGCTTCACATACAGTTAGCAATAAAGTACTTGTTACCCCCGCAAGGTGTTATCTGATGTGAAAATTCATGGGAAATGGGTAGTCAACTTTTGCTATCTGCAGTGAATTTTCATGTTAGCTGACATGAAATAGTCATCTGCCATGAAAATAATGAAAAATTACTTATTAATAATATCTGCTATGAGTCTGCATCCAAACAAAGTACAGTAATTGCCACTGATATCTAGTACAGTATTAGCAATAATAGCAAGTGACAAGAAATCTGAGTTAATGCTCATGAGACACGCGAGAGCTTATGGCAGTTCTTGTTCGCAAAGTCATTGATGTTGATACCATTAACAAGCATGTCACCATTGCCTGATATGATAATATAGCCAGATTTTGCCAAAAAACCCAGGTCATTCAACGCCATCTTACTTTAGGTTACTGCTAAGATAGGGTACCTGCAACTTTAAACCTTCCTATGAAATCTAAGTTCCATTTTGTAAATTCTAACACCTATTCATAAAAATACCCAGTCCTTTCCTCTTTCAGTAGCCATCAACACTGTAGTAATTGGCGCAGTAGTTATTAAGATATATAGCCAAAAAAGCCCTAAATTCTTCTTATAAGTAAGTAAGTAAGTAAGTATGTGCATATTTAAAGGGCCATGGCCACGGTCAAACTCACTCGCGCAATTTCTGTAGATTTAAATTAGACATTTTAAACCTCGCATATACAGGGTGGGCCAAAAAAAACCGGACCTGTTTAGAGTGTTGATAACTCAGTGATTGTTAGTGGTAGAAAGATGTGTGATACGTCAAAAGTTTCAGAATACTGTAAGGAATAAACGACAAATTTGCATAGTGAAGCATTTAAATATTCTTTGCCTAATTTGCATAAATATTCGTCACCCCCGAAATTCTGCCAAATCTGACTGTAACACATGGATTTAACATGGATATTTGAGCTTTTGTAACTTAGCGATGTTTATTGATGGAAAGGCACGTAATATGCCAATTTCAAAATTGTGTACAGAAGAAGTGTATAACTTGCATGTCTCAGTATGTAAATATTCTTTGCCTGATTTACACAAATTTGCTTCACCTTCAAAATCATGCTAAATTGGCAGTAATACATAAATTTAAGTTGATTTGCATTCAGCATACAGTGAAATATCAACAATTATTAACACATACGTTGAGTTTAGATGAAATACGACATAGGCAGTTGCCCAGATATGGCATTCATAACTGTCATCAGTCCTTTTAGGCAGCTGATCGATCGCTGGAGTCAATGTGTTTAGGATCAGCTGAGCCCAGCATTCGATTAGCACACATTTTAGCTGGTCAGTTGGAGTTACTAAAATTTTATGACCATGCTATCTGTTGCAATGCCCCTGCACTGCATAATTTACAGAATTTAAATCTGAACATTTTAGCAGTGAGTTTTTGAGTTCAGTGAACTCGGGCACATGGGAGTGCAGACAAATGCCTAATTTCAGGGGTAATGAAGATTTATGCAAATCAGGCAAAGAATATTTAAATGATTTGCTATGCAAGTTTGGCCCTTTTTGCCTGCAACATTCTAAAATTTTTGACATATTACACGCCTTTCTACGAGTAACCGTCGCTGAGTTATCAACGTTCAAACAGGTCCAGTTTTTTTTGGCCTACCCTGTATAATATGTCAATTTGAGCTTTATAAATATATGAAATTAATGCGTGATTACAAACGAAATGCAGCATTACATTACGTTATGCGAAATATTCTAATCTATCAGTGCCCGCAGTGACGTCATGACCCTAGCCCATATAGATCATGAATCTTAATGGCCTAGCCGACGACATCATCATTCTAGGCTAGGCCATTAATATTCATGACGTCTATAGACTGAACTCATGACGTCACCGCGGGCCATCATGGCGGTGCGTTTTCTACATCGTTTTCGTAGATCGTCGACTTCAAAGGTAAATTTTTTCATGTTGACAAAACGCTGGGTGCCGATATTACTGTCAAAGTTATCAGAAAATTCTGCACTTTCAGGAAAATGGATAAAATGTATATGTTAATTTTGGCGTCCACGGACCTTTAAAGTGCACAATGTCAGCCAGTGGCCGAATCTGAGGCACTTGGCTGAGCCGCTAGGAGGAGCAGTAGGCCTGCTGGAAGCAGTGAGTTTTAAGGAGGCGACGGAAAGTGTCTACAGAGGTGGAACTGCGGATGCTAGAGAGTAGAGTGTTCCAGACTGTGGGGACTGCAATGCTAAAACCAAGGGAAGCAAAGGTTGTGCGGACATGTGGAACCAACAGAAGAGTTGTTTGCAGAACGCAGAGAACGTGTGGGAGTGTGACAATTGAGCAGAGAACGTAGATAAGCAGGTTGAGAGGAGTTGAGAATGTTGTACGTCAATGTGGCAAGTTTGAATTCAATACGTTGATCAACTGGAAGCCAATGCAGATCCTGGAGAATATCAAATGAGCGAATACCACAAGGGAGAGCGTGACTGGCAACAACTCTGGCAAGTGTATTTTGGATGCGCTGAAAATGGTTCATATTTTCTGAGTGGTGCTGGTGCCAAAAAGAAGAGAATTAGCGTAGTCTAAAAGCGAGAGCAGACCAGGGAAGAAGTGACTGACTTGGCCATATCATCAGTGATGGCCAACTTGTGATGGCTACTTGACTTGATCTGGCATTTGTGCGTGATTTGTCGGCTTACAACTACAAAGCGTTTTAATATGATCTGATTACTTTGCCGACTGCATGACAGCGCCGTTTGTGATGTGCCGATGTCGACTCAAAAAGCCTAAGCCTAAGCCTATGCGAAGTTGATTATTTTGAACATTATATTATTTTGAATTTAATTTACTGTATTTCACTTTGTTTTAAATTTTTTTAAATTTGAATATCAATTTCATTTTATTTGTATTTTAAATTTTGACTTTTTTATTTGGAATGTAGACCCTATTTTATTTTAATTTAATTTCTTAAAAATTTTATTTAAACTTTTGCTGTAATTTTTAATGCCATTTTATTTTATTTTAAATTTTATTTTATTTGGAATTTATTTTAGTTGACTTCATTTTATTTCGAACTTTTTAAAAAATGTCCCCAGTACTCAATTTCCGAGGGCTGAAATATTAAACTACAGAAATTATGTCTGGAACGGTTATGATGCAGGCTCGGAAATTGCGAATGTGTCAGCTAGGCATGCTGCGTTGAAGCATTGAACGGCGACCGACAAGTGCTGGAATAAGAACTTTACTTTTGAACTTTATTTTATTTCACACTTTAACAGAATTTTATTCCTATTTTACTTTATTTTGAGTTTTATTTTATTTTAAATTGATTTCAATTTTATCTGAATTTTATTGTGAATATTTATTTTCATTTTATTTTGTTTCCATTTTATCTTATTTTATTTTGAATTTTATTCTATTTTATATTAGTTTTAATTTTTTTCTAATTTTCAATTTATGTTTTATTTTGAATTTCAACCTTGCTTTATTTTATTCTTAAATTCTACTTTGAACATTATTTTATTCTGAAGTTATTTTTAATTTTCACTTTATTTTTTTATTTTTATTTTTATTGCAAATTTTTTTATATTATTTTTTATGTCAAATTCTATTTGATTTTGAATTTCGATTCCATTTTATTATATTTTTAAATTTTATTCAAAATTTTACTTTGTTTTAAATTTATTTCATTTTATGTTATTTTATTTTAAATTTTATTATATTTTGAATTTTATTTT